>ERZ780218.91-NODE-91-length-91804-cov-5.550981_pt1 | contig 91804 bp, 50 predicted proteins | sample MGYA00510975_ERZ780218 | MGnify/ENA primary metagenome ERZ780218 (study PRJEB29588, sample SAMEA2152063) | human gut metagenome | biome: human gut; feature: human-associated habitat; material: faeces | place: Denmark | collected 2008/2010 ... | reverse complement strand
TACGTTCGGGACGTAGGGGTCGGGCGTTCGAGTCGCCTCATTCCGACTAATTAGTAGATAAGCCACTCTTTATGAGTGGCTTATCTGTTTTTAGGAAAAATTATCAGAAGTACATTGGGATGGCTATCAAAAGTAGTTAGCTTCGCTTCACAAAACAAAACATCCGAACATGCATATGTGCATATCCGGATGTCCGTACTAAACTAACAATCAACTTTAAAATGCTTTGCGATAGAGTGCTTCAATATCTTCTACAGAAGTAGGACGTGGATTCCCCCCCGTACATACATCATTAAAAGCCGCTACGGCTAAAGCCGGGATATCTTCTTCTTTCACATTGATTTCATGCAATTTCTGAGGAATATTAATACTAAGAGAAAGGGCTTTTACAGCTTCAATAGCAGCTTTTACGCCCTCCGCTTCGGTCATACCTTCCGTATCTACCCCCATCGCTTCTGCAATCCGGATATATTTTGATGCAGCCGGAGATTCAGCGTTATATTCCATTACATAAGGCAAAAGCAAAGCATTGGCTACACCATGCGGAGTGTCATAAAAAGCGCCTAACGGATGAGCCATAGAGTGAACAATGCCCAGACCTACATTAGAAAATCCCATACCGGCAATATATTGTGCCTGCGACATAGCTTCGCGGGCGGCAGTATCTTTTCCGTTATCTACGGCAGCTTTCAGATTCTGAGCAATCATTTCAATAGCTTTCAGCTCGAACATATCACTCATTGCCCAGGCTCCCGGAGTAATAAAGCTTTCAATAGCATGAGTCAATGCATCCATTCCGGTAGCAGCTGTCAACCCCTTCGGCATAGAGTACATCAATTCCGGGTCAACAATAGCAACAGCGGGAATGTCGTTAGGATCCACACATACCATCTTCTTTTTGGCTTCTTCATCGATAATCACATAATTGATGGTTACCTCAGCAGCCGTTCCGGCAGTGGTAGGCAATGCAAAGGTAGGCACAGCCTTGTGTTTTGTGTCGGCAACACCTTCCAGAGATTTCACATCGGCAAACTCCGGATTATTCACCACAATACCAATACCTTTAGCAGTATCTATAGAAGAGCCACCACCCAGAGCTACAATAAAGTCGGCTCCGGAAGCCTTATAAGCCTTCACACCATTCTGTACATTGGCAATAGTCGGGTTTGCTTTAACGTCACTGTAGAGTTCATAAGGAATGTTATTAACTTCAAACACTTTGATAACCTCAGCAGCCACCCCAAATTTAATAAGATCTTTGTCTGTGACAAAGAAAGCTTTCCTGAATCCACGACGGGCAGCCTCTACAGCAATTACACTACGGCAGCCGGCTCCGAAATAGGATGTTTCATTTAATACAATACGGTTCATAATTTTATTTTTGTAAGGTGATTCCCATTATTCCGATGACAACATCGTTTGATAGCGTCTCCAGCGTCAGGCTCTTTAGCTCTTTAGCCGGATCGAGCAACATATCAAGTAGTACTCCGGCACCTCCATCGATAGGCCGGCCGTAAACCCCTGTAATATTCAAGTCCTTTTCAAGGTTATTACTAACCAGTCCCGATTTGAAATGTAAACGATACGGACGAGGCGTTTGAAGACAAAAAGCAATCCCGTCTACATAGAAGTCCTGCTCGATAGGACACCAGTTGTCCGGATTTATAAGCTCCAATGTTTCTGAAGTACCATCTGCATAATGTACACGAATAACCCCATTGGCAATGTGGCACTGCATATGATTGGTACTTCCTGCCAACAGCAGATAGGCATGGGATGCTTTCCCGGTGAGCGGTATAGTCAGACTATCAGGATAATTGTCCCATAAAGAGGTAAAGGCGATATTCTTTCCTTCGGCAGGGGTACGAAAAGGAACACCCAAACTGGTAGATAACAATCCGCTACGAACCTGAGCCCGCATCCCTGAGTCATCAATATCAGCAGTCAGTGTAGGATGGCACCATTCACCTATTCCCTGTTTGGGAAGCTGTAAGGTTGTATAAGGAGAACGCGGAGAAAGATATTCATTCCGATATATATCCGTAACCGATGCATTGAATACCATCTCCATGTTAACCGGTTCACAAACAGCGGTCTTCACCCGGGTAAATGAAGGCATAACCGATACATCCTCTTGCTTTATATTCACATCGACAGGTTGCCACCATTGCATTTGCCCTTGTTGTACATGTACAAAGAATGTATGATATCCCGACTGACCGGATACTTTTCCTTTCAATACGCTCTTATCAATTGAAGAAGTTGTAAACACTCCCTGCGGATCATATAGTTTATTCAAAACAACTCCTTTCAAGGCAGGTAAAGACAAGTCCTGGTTGGGAAGCAGTTCTGACCCACCTTCGAAAACAGAACAAAGCGCATCTCCTCCCCAAACAATCTCAATGACTGCATTCCGAACAATGACAGGAGTCATCACAGCTATCACCGGATGCCCGGAAGCTGATTCTATAAATTCCCATTTAACAGATTGTCCGTTCACCTTCACCGATTCTATATTTTCCCGAAGGGCATTTACCTGTAAAGTGATCGCCAACGGGGTTGTAAAATGTTGTTCAATCTTATAAGTATCCTTCATCCCCTTACGTCGGAAACTGTAGGTAATATCCGGAGTAGAGAGAGCTGCCTTCTCCCAATCCATAGGAAAACCGGGACGAATCAAAATCCGCCCGTTCATTGCATCGGGCAAGATGCCAAACAAACCTTGAACCAGCAAGCGGGAAGCAACTCCAATCGGATCACCGAAATCGCGGTAACACTCTCCACGTGCAGCATCATAAAAGCTTATCTGTCCGAAATTACCGGGGCTATCTCCCAGATACATACCATCAAGTACGGAACTCTTCATCAGTTTATATCCCGCTTCGGCACGACCCGCCTGAAAATAAGCCAATGCTGTATGCATTACCTCAGCAAAAGCCACATTGTTAATACTCCATGAATAAGGCAACCAATTCGTGGTCGAAACCGTTGCATATCCTTCGTCGTTCAATCCTTCGCCACGAACCGGTATATGAGGGATTTCCGTATCTACATAACGTGTCGCCTGATAGGCCTGAAAAGGATCCGCCACCTCACTGTCGAGTGCATGATAGATGGTCCATACCCCCGCAGATTCATGCAAACGGCGATGTCCCATGAAATCCTGATATTCGGCCCAATGACCTTTATCAGATAACCAGAGGCGGTCATTGAGGGCTTTCAGTATTTTCTCTGCTTCGGCACGGTAAGGTGCAGGATTCTCTCCTATCTTCTCTGCAATAAGGGCAGCCAGTTTATTAGCCCTGTAATTGTAGGCTGATGAATGAGTGACAGCACCACTATTATAATACAGCGCATCGCTGGCCCAAATACAGGCATATGCATCATAAAGCCCGTCATTATCGGGATCGTAATTCAGTTTTTCCCACGCCAGATGACGAACAAGTACCGGCCACATCTGACGGGCATATGCAACATCCCCTGTCCAGTTAAAGTGCCAGAGGAGTTCATCAATATAGCAAAGATTCATGTCATAGTGATGCATCTGATCGTTCTTGCGGGGATTACGGCAAATATATCCATTACTATATTGAGGGGTTCCCCAACGCTTTTCAGACCGTGCCAGATTCAGTACAGAATCCTGAGCCGGATGAGGGATCGTATTCGGGACTTCAGTTACCTGACTGGCAGCATACGCATCGAAGTGCGTCCGGGCACGATCATGCCAGCCAAGCGCGTCTCCGGTATAAGCAGCACGCCAGCCACTAAGTGGCATACGCCATCCCACGGCACCGTGTAGCCATACTTCACCATCCCAGATACCATCGGCAGCTACAGCAAGCGCTCCTCCCAATGTATTAAGATAGACATCAGGTGTTTCCACATGAACACGGGAAGCCAGCGTAGCACGTGCCTGTTCGGCGGCATCATACAAGCAATGGCCCTCTTTCTTATCCAGTAGTTGCAGAGAAAAGTCTTCAAATAATAAATAACTCGTACCATTTTTCAAACGGATATCATGACATTGCATCTGTTGAGGATCGGCAGGTGCCTCAAAGCTATCTGCCGGATCGGCTCCCATGTCCCCATTACGATTCAATCGCCGTGCTTTTATTTCAGAAATAATGGCAGTAAGCACAGCACCGGAAGAAAACCCCGAAGGTTCTATCTTCCAGATAGCTCCATCAGCCTCCGGCAAAGCCAAGGCAGAAATACGAAGTTCTCCTTTCCCCCAATTCGGATCTGTAAGATGATATGTCCGGCGTCCAGGTGTGTAACGTGCCTCACAATAAGCCACAGAATCCAGCATCACTGAGTAATCAGCAGGTATAGAAAGTCTGAAACGGATGTTTTTACTATTTCGCTTATCATAGGTAGCAAACACAGGACGGTCACTTGTTTCCAAGCGAAAAGCAGAAGAGCTACCATAAAGTGCGCGGGTATAACGATTCTTACCGTTCACACAAACAAAATCGTCCCCTTCGGGACGATACTGCAGGCTACGGGCAGCCCCACGCTTATGATCATTATAAGAAGTTGATTCAATAAAGTCGCCTATTCGTTTCACCGCCCCCTGTGCCATAACACAACCAGACGACAAACCGAAAAAGACCAACAGTATAAAAGATAAGTATCGAAGCATGAAAGTAGTGATTAGTGAGTAGTGATAAGTGATGAATGAATAGTGATTAGTAGTTAGTGATAAGTGGTTAGTAGGCTGCGCTGTCATCCCGCACGGCACTAATCACTTATCACTAATCACTCATCACTATTTCTACGGCATCGGCTTCAGTCCTTCCCAACGTACATTCCACGTTCCGTCCTTCGGGAAGCCCGGATTCTCTGTCTGGCAACCATCCCAACCGGCACACATCATAGCCACTGCGGTCAACAAGCCACCATTTCCCGGCAGATAAACCCGCAAACGACCATCCTGATAATTGTGTCCATTTACCAAATACGTATTGGTACGTTTATCCATCAGTAAAGCACCTACTGCTTTTTCCGGTTCACCCAAACGGGCTGCATTCATAGCCGTCATAGGATAGTCCCATCCCCAGGTCTTACCCCAGTTCCAGTTGTCCCATATCCAGTGCAGAGTATTTTTCATATAGTCGTCGCGAATCAGCTTATTCATCGGCAAAACACCCACAGCACCCAGTACCGCCATGTGGTCGGAAGTAAAACGAATATCTTTGTAAGTATCAGTTGCTGTTTCGGCAGCCAAATACAACTTATCTTCATTATAAGCCAATGGAGAAAGTTTATCAATCATTTCATCCCACTCTAAATTACGTTTTTCGCCGGCACGTTCACGCCATTTCTGCGCTGTCTCCATGGCAAAATGCCAATATGATAACTCAAAAGGAGGATTTACAGTTTCGGCAGCCCGAAGCGTTTCTTGTGCCGGAATGGCTCCTTTCAATACAAAACGGCCTTCCAATTCATCATATGTAGCAAAGGAATACATAAACTGAGCAGTCTCCTGTACGAGTCGATTGTACTTATTTATCACTTCATCCGACGGATGATTACGATACAATAATTCGGCCAGATAAATAAAGTGCGGTTGTTGCCAAATCAGGAAACTACCCACCTTAGACGGTGCTTCTGTCCCACTCGGATCGGTCATCTTCATCCAGCGTACTCCATCGAAACCTTGTCTACGAGCTATTTCACGGGCAACAGGTTCTACTGTTTCATACCAACCCAATGTACGATCAAGCAATTCTGCACGGTTCCACAATGCAAACTGAGCCTGATGCCACCAAATCATTTCGAGATGAAACTTGCCAAACCAAGAGTTGTAAGTCAGCCCAGTCTCTTGTGGAGGGGTTGTTCCGGCACATTGGATAGCAAGAAGATATTGACTCAATACCACACGGCGTTCCAATTCCTTGGCACGGGTATCCGTACAGGCAGAAAAGTCAACTGCCGCACCATTTTTCCAGAAAGCAGTCCAATATTCAGCAGCCTTTTGTTCGGTTTGTACTGCAGTTGCAGTCTCCGTAGAGGCTCCTTCCGGTGTGAAAGCACAAGTAAAAGCCAATGTATCTTCTTCGGGAGTAAGCACAAAGTAATTTTTATCCTTTTCGCCAAAGAAAGCTTTACCTTCCCAGCGAATCGTAACATAATAAGTGGTAGCATCCAGCGTGCGCTTCAGCACAACCTGTTGCCCATCTTGACTAACAATAGTGGTAGAATGTCTATCATTAGCATCCCACTTACAGGCATCATCACAATGTCCGCCTGTCGGATACGGAAAACGGAAGTTCACAGCCGGATGTGCAGCAGAACGAACAACGGCTGCCAGCATATCTGCTTCGGGGTGACAAACCGTTTGTACTTCAACGGGAGTCCCATTTAACTTGAAGTTACTATTGACAGCTCCTTTCCAGAGATCAAGTGTCTGTTTCACATCTGTAATCTGCGAAAGTGAGGAAGAGTCGCGTCCAAAATCAAAACCTACCATCCCTAAATGAAGACGATGTGGATTCACACGAAACCAGTTGGCTGCTTCTTTCTGACGTCCTGCTTCATTGAACTGTACGGAATAAGGTTCCATGCGGCCACGGCCAAAATCATAATCTTTCAGGGTTTCTTCATGTTTATAAGCTTCCGGATTGGTAAACTCATGCCACCCCCATTGGCTTTGTGTACCTAAAGGTACACCTTTTGTATAGAGCTCCGGATATGTCTGCAAACCGGTAGCATCTACAGTATATGCAAATTCACCGTTTCCAACTGACAGGGATGCAAGAGAATCAAAAGCTGTTACCTGAGGAGAATTGCGATTAACAAGTGCCTCACGGTCAATGGGCGTTTGCTTCTTCGAACCGCAGCTTACCAATGTCAATGCAAGCAAAGAATAAAACAGTTTTTTCATGGTATTTAATATAGTTGATAAAAATTCAGGATGTTGATGAGTACAAAGATAAAGGTTTCTATAGGATTTTTCTCTGTACAGATTGGCAGAAAGACTAAGAGATTTGCTTTACTGACCACCCAAAGACACCTATAAAGAATCTATCGGAGAAAAAAATCCTCTGCCACCGAAATAGATTAGCGACAGAGGATCTGATTTATTGTGAACTTAAATCACAAAAGAAAGAATTGATTATTTATATCCGGGATGTTGTGTCAAATTCGGATTGTCAACCAGTGGATGACCGGCAGACTTAGCTGCAAAAGGCAACAATTCAGAGCAATTTTCCTTATAGCCATAGTAAAGACCGTCACTACCGTCAGCAGCTTCAATCCAGTCGGGATATTTACCACCGTTTTCTGCAGAGCCTGTAGGTTTCTGATAAATGATCTTACCAATTTGCAGTGCATTGAAGCCTTTGCCAAAGCCTACAGCCTTACGAGCATTACCATTGAACGTGCTGGTATAGGCTTCAAACATATTAACCGGGTACCATTTATCGCCTGCATTTACTGCAATGCCGTGTGCACGAACAATTTCAGCCAGTTTAGTCTGGAATGCATCATATTCAGCTTTATTGGTAGGCACAGCTTTTGCTACTGCAATTTCGTTATCATCGGTCAATTCAATATAATCAATTGCCAGGAAAGTATCGCCATAAGTCTGTGCATCTTTATGGAACTTATACAAACGATATACCGGCACATCTGCATATTTGTTCTTACGATCAGAAAGGTCTTTCATCGCTTGTTTTGTTGCTGCCAATTCTTTGGCAATACGTCCCATACGGATCAAATCTGTACGTAGTGAAAGTTCTCCGCCAAATTCCCATTTACGTTCCTGAGCCAAAGCATCCTCAAATTCCTGCGGATCAGTAGGTATTGGTAACGACCCTACACCGGCACGATCACGAATCTCTTTTAAAGCATCCTTAGCTGGCTGAGTCGGAGCACCATTCAAGTAGTTCTGAGCTTCAGCATACATCAGCAATACATCAGAGTAACGTATGATAGGAATATTTACATTACGTTTGTTTGCATCAGATTCGGGTGCCACACACCAGGGGATACGGAATTTACCCGACATGATACATGAATAAGTAGTACCTACGTCCACCCAGGTATCATTACTTGCACCACCTTCCAGAAAATAAATACTGTAAGAAGTACAAGTCACATCCCGGCGTGCATCACCTTCTTCAAAAGACAAATAGTAAGTAGGCAAAATGAATTGCATCGCCTTACGGGAACCATACGTACCCCCTCTGGTACCCGGATGTGCATACAAACCAAACTTTGAGTTCGTCGTTGCTCCATACTGTGCCAAACTCCAAAGAATCTCTTTATTCAAACTGGTGAATTTACGCTGACAATAATTATACCATAAATTCTGAAAACCACTCATTCCACCTTCTGCCTGAACCAGTGAGTTCTGTCCATGCTCTATGATATCGCTACAAGCTTTGTCGGCTATCTGATAAAGTTCACGTACACGAGCTTCATCACTACGACGGGAAACTTTCAATGTAGCCGGATCATTCGTTTCAAGATTCCAACGCAATGAATAACCTCCGGCATAAAGAGCCACACGTGCCAACAGTGCCAAAGTGCTCTGTTTGGTTAAACGTTCGGTAGTAGCAAAACCACTTTCTTCGAACCAGGGCATATAATTTGCAGCAGTCTGCAAGTCTGAAACGATACGGTCATAAATGACATCACGAGACGTACGTTTAGGATAGAAAGTCGATTCATCATCCGGATCCATATCTTCCAGAGGTTGCCAGTTTGCAGGAACATCACCATAAATGCTAATCAGATTAAGATAGGCAAAAGCACGCAGTGCAAGCGCTTCACCCAACAAAGAGTTACGCTTGGTAGTCTCCGGCATCATATTCAGATTCTTGATGGCAATATTAGTTGCCTCAATAGCACCGTACTCTTCATTGTAAAGCGTAGTTACGGTATAAGGAGAGGTTGAATCATAAAACCAGTTACAAATATTGTATTTTCCGTTGTTAGTCGTACCGTCCTCACTGGAGTGGGTTACAGTTTCACCTGCCATCAACTGATAGACCATTTCGGTAGGAATAATCCCCCGATAACAACCTGTCACGAATAATTCGGCAGCTTCCTCATTTTTAAATACTGTTTCAGAATCGGCTGATGTATAAGAAGGCATTTCGAGCCAGTCTGCACATGACGTCATTCCCATGGAAAGTGCCATTACAGACAAAATGACTAATTTCTTTTTTGTATTGAATAATCTCTTTTTCATAATGCTTAAGTTTAGAATGTTAAGTTAAGACCAATGACGTAACTTCTTGAACGCGGATAAGTAGAACTGTCATATCCCGGCGTACAAACAACCTGGTCATTGCCAGCAGAAACCTCAGGGTCATAACCGGAGTAACCGGTAATCGTTGCCAAATTATTGGCTGTGAAATAAAGACGTGCATTAGAAATCATAAACTTCTTCAGCCATACTTTGGGCAATGTATAGCCCAGTGTCACTTGTGCAATACGCAGGTAAGAACCATCTTCCACATAGTATGAAGAAGGATAAGTGATATAACCGGAATTTGTTTTACTCAGATTCCATGTGGCAGAAGCCTCATTCGGATTCAGTTCTTTATAACGCTCCAAAGTAGTAGCCTGTTTGCCGGTCTGCGGATCGATCATGCGATAGTAGTGATCGCCAAATTCAGTAGGTACATTCTGGAAAGCAGCATAAGGACTCATACTGTGTTTGGTGGCATTGTAAACATCATTACCAATAGAGAATTTCATGAAAACGCTCAAATCAAATCCGTGATAACTAAAGGTATTATTGAATCCTCCAATACAGTCAGGAGTACCATTACCAATCTTAGTCTCTTTTTTAGTGAACTGAGGGTTACCGTCTTTATCCACACCATTCGCAGCAAACTTAATATCACCCGGTTGCGGTGTTCCCTTTTCAGGTCTGACAACACCATCTTTCAGCGCCAATTTACCGTCTGTACCCTGAACAAAATCATCCGTTGTATACACACCTTCATAAATATAGCCATACATATCGCCTAAACTTTCACCTACTTTTGCATAATAGTTCACCATACCCGAACGGTTACTGCCGACAGAGAAAGTCTTGCTCTCGATCCCGTTCTCCAAAGAAAGAACCTTCGAGCGGTTGAAAGCCAGGTTCAAATCACTGGTCCAACGGAAATCTTTGGTCTGTATATTCACCGTATTGATTGAAACTTCCCAACCGCGGTTACGTATCTTACCAATGTTTTGGAATTGATTCTTATAACCGGTTGAAGAAGGAATCACACTCTTCAACAACAGGTTGTCTACTTGGTTGTTATACCATTCAGCAGTAATATTCAAGCGACTATTGAAGAAAGATAAGTCCAAACCAATATTAGTAGAACGCATAGTCTCCCATTTCAATTTCTTATTTCCTAAAGTTTCATCTACAATATAAACAGGAGAGCCTACCGTATTATTCATCGGATAATCAGACTCTTTAAAAGAAGTGACATACATGTAATCGCTAATGTTACAGTTACCCGTTGTACCGTAACCTACACGCAACTTAAAGCTATTGACAACATCTGCCACTTTATTATCTTTCCAGAAGCCTTCTTCCGAAATACGCCATGCACCGGATACCGAAGGAAAAATACCCCATTTGTTACCTTTTGCAAATCTGGAAGAACCGTCACCACGAACCGTACCAGTCAACAAATAACGCTCATCAAAGGAGTAATTTACACGTGCGAAAGCAGAAACAATCCCATTACGCGAATGGCTTACCGATTTTGATTTTACGGTAGCATTATCAATCTTATCCAACCCAAAGATATTAGGATAAGGGAACTTAGTAAGTTCCATTTTATTTCCTTCAGATTCAGAATAAGTGACTTCATGTCCCAACAATACATTTACCTTATGTTTTTTGGCAAATGTCTGATTATAATTCAGCGTATTGGTGATTTGCCATTTATAAGATTCTTTGTTTTCAATGCTACCATTCATACCCGTATTCTGATCCATCAGATAGGAAGTAGAGTTTTCATCAGCAAAAGAAGTAGACTTGGAATTTGTCCAGGTATAACTACCGGCTGTACGCCAGGTAAAGTATTTCAGAATATCAATTTCAAGACCTGCATTGACCGTATAAATACGAGAACGTTTGTTAGAAGTGGAAGCCTCGTTTTGTACAAGCGGATTGGCTGTATCGAAGCTGGAATCCAAGGCAGAAAAGTCCGGATAAGTCTGTGTATGTAGCAATTCATCCTGAGTAAAAAGCGTACCACCAATAATGGGTTGAAGCAATACATTCTTCATACCCGAGTAAGCACCGCCACCATCAACTGAATTGTTAGAAAACATCGTGTTCACATCCACACGTACACCTTTATAAAGTTCTGAATTGACTTTAGCACGAAAAGCGCTTTTCTTCATACCATGATTAGCCAGCAAACCATCCTGTCCGTTGAAGTTGTAACTCAACATTACTTGAGTTTTCTCTGTACCGGCAGTCACATTTACATTATGAGACTGAGTCAGGGCAGAGCCACCAAAAACCTCATCCTGCCAGTCGAGAGTAGAAACTCCGGCATAGCGATCAGCAATACGACCATAAGCACCGGTGTAAAAATCAGGAGCATCCACACCTAAACTATTATCGAAAACATTACTGTAGTTAGCCAATCCACCCTGAAGTGCTGCCAACTCATACTGATATTTTGTAAACTGCTCAGCATTAGACATCATATCCAGTTTCTTGGAAAGTTTGTCAAACGAGAAATAAGTATTATAAGTCACCTGTGTTTTGCCTTTCTTCCCCGATTTTGTAGTAATCAGAATAATACCGTTTGAACCCCGCGCCCCATAAATAGCCGTAGAAGAAGCATCTTTCAAGATATCGATATTCTCAATATCATTAATGTCAATGTTTGTTAGTGCATCTTCCATCTCAAATCCATCTACAATATAAAGAGGTTTGGTACTTTGCGTAATAGAGGTACCACCACGCACCGTCACTTCCACTTTTGCACCCGGTGCACCACCGGCAGTCACGATATTCACACCGGCTGCTTTACCTTGCAAGGCTTGCGCTGCAGTCATTACAGGTACAGCTGCCAATTCCCCTGCCGAAACAGAAGAGGTAGCTCCTGTAAGATCTCTACGTTTTACTTTCGCATAACCGATAGCCACTACTTCGTCCAGCATCACACTGGATTCTTTTAATGTAATATCAAAGTGAGTTTTACTGCCGATTAATACAGTCTGATTGTCATAGCCTACAAATGAAACAACCAACTCCTTGGCAGAAGCGGGTACCGAGAGTTTAAAATTACCATCAATATCGGTAATCGTACCGACAGAGTTGTTGCCTTTCACAGTTACAGAAGCACCAATCACCACGTCCATCGCATCGCGAACCGTACCGGTAATTGTCTTGTTCTGAGCAAAAATGCTTAGAGGGCAGCTTATTAACAGAAGCATCAATAAGCAGAGGTTTTTGCGTAAGATTCTCATAGATTATTAATATATAATTTGATAATAAATAAATTCAAGTTTAACAAAGCATGCTCCGTTATCGAACACAGATTTTGTGTCTGCAAATATAAGGGGTCTTATAATCTACAGATATGCAACTTTTGACAGAAACACTTTCATTTTTGATTTTCCTTAAGAAAATATGCGCTTTTTAAGCCATAAAACAGCAGAAAAAGAGACAGTTAATAATCATTCTGATTTTCAACTGTCCTTTTTGATTTAATCGATTTCTTCTTCTGAAACATCCGTTTCGCGTCCAAAAGAGCGATATTCCAACGGAGTAAAACCTGTACGTTTTTTGAATAATGAGAAAAAATGCTCAGTAGATTTGTAATCGAGCATAAAAGAAATTTCTTTAACTGATTGGGAGGTCCCCACCAGCAGTTGTTTTGCTTTGCGTAATTTCAATTCCTGGAAGTATTTTGCCGGAGCATAGCCCGTATAGTCTTTAAACACCTTGCGGAACCACGAATAACTAATATTCAGTTTCATTGCTAATTCCTCCGGATCAATATCCTTAAAGACATTTTCATTCATAATAATTTTAGCTTGTTCAATCTTCTGGTCTACATCTCCTACCTCAAAAATCTTATTCTTCGAAATAGAAAGAATCATCCCAAGCATATGCATTACAATACCCGAAAGATATTGCTGAGCTGAAATCTTATCCTGCTCTGCAATCTCCAATGCACGGGAGAAGAGCGAAACCAACTCTTCATTTAATCCAACTTCAAGAACTTGATTGTCTTTAGATAAGAAGCCCTCTCCGAACAAATTATTAACTACCGGGCCTTCAAAACCAATATAATATTCATTCCAGCCGGTTTGCTGATAAGGGTGATACGTATGCCATTGTCCCGGGAAAAGCACCATTAACCGTCCTTTACAAACTTGCTTTTCGGGGGTTGTTTCCGAAGTAAATAAGCCTCGTCCTTTCGTTATATATACTATTTGATATTCGCGCAGAATACGACCTTTGCTGGTATTAAAAAAATAACCGGAAGGATGATTTTTCAATGGATAAGGGGAGTCCGGCAAAATAGACTGAAAACCCACAGTATTGACCCACAAACCGAACTTGCGATCCATATCATTTACTATCAGATACTTGAATTCAACTCCTAAATCGTTATAATTCTTAGTCATACGTACCCTATCATAATATATAAATAGTAAGAAACAACAGACAAAGATAAAAATAATCTTCTAAAAACACTACTATTTAATTCAGAAATGAAAAAAATTGAATCTACCGATGTTAGCTGGTCACAAAACGATCAATAAAATATAGCTTTATCATCTATTTTTCATTAACACAATTAACACTATTCTTTAACTATAGATTTTACACATGCAAAAGTGTACACTTTTGTATACATAAAGTACGTACTTTTATCATACAAAAGTGTACATTTAACACATACTTAAATACGGACTTTTATAACATAAAGAAAGTATTTCATTAATCAACTGTTTTTCAATAATATAGGCAGAAATAAATCTAATTTAAAAAGAAGAAAAGGTGTGGTGAGCGTATACAATGTATGAGAGATAATGCTTATTTCGATAACTAATATAAATATGATATGAAGTATTGGATCTGATTTTCATTGCAATTAGTACATTCCAAACGATTCTCAAAGTATTATATCCATTGGTACATTATACCAATGGATATAACTTTCGATACTACATAAAGTCAAAAACCAATCTGATGCTTAGTCCTTCATCCCCTTTTTTAATACGCACAATTCCCGGCTGGCTGTGTGGTCCATGTTGTGATATCGGTTTAAATGAACGGATAGCGGGAATATCTAATAAGAAAGAGATGTCTCCGGAAGGAAAATCGGGCATCGTATTAATCCCATCCTGCCTACCGAAAGGCTCTTGTGGAGTAAACATACGGAGAAATAGTCCATCGGTAGAAGAATAAACAGTAAAAGGAGCAATGCGACTCTGCACTGTAGCCCAATAAAAATTAGCGTGATATCCTTTAAACTCTGGATAAACCAGATTCTCAAAACTCTCTCCGGTTATCGTATTGTTATACTCTTTTTGCCAAACAGCATAATTGGTTCCTTTCACCCGGTTCTTCCATACGCGATAGGGACCACGTCCAAACCAGCGCATCCCGGCACAAGCTGTCTCAGGATAAGAAAAGGTCAGACCAAGATTCAATACAGCCTCATCCATAAAAGCATCATCAAATCCGCCCCCGCCGGAAGCACGATTGAGCAATACAGCATCCATAGATAACAGGCCGGAAGCCGAGAGGCGCCACTGTATAGAGTCAACGCCACCCCGGTAATAAGCACAGAACACCGCATCGTTTCCCTCCAAACGAGTGGAATAACGAACCAATTCCATTTTCATGCCTACCGGAAGAGGACCATTGGTTAATGGAACTTCGATATGTGTTTTTTCTTTTACCACCTTGGCAATAGTGGCATTACTCTTCCGAAAAGAAACAGCAATCCCATTATTACTTAATGTCACCAGCGAATCACACTGACTTAAAGAAGCCATATTCTTATTAGCAGTTAGAAAGGAAGACATTTCACGCTTCAAATACTCATCGGCATAACGCACAGGCCATGTCCAGTTACAAAGGCTCTTACCATCCGGTCCGAAAGCTTCCAATTCCAACACATCTGCCTCCCAAAAGCAGGAAGGCAACTGCATGTGTGCATATCCGGTTTCACCGGGGGCGAGAGACGGTAAACGAACTTCTCCGCTATCAATGCAACAGCCATCAACCTCCTTTTGCAAAGGTGAAGGGTAACGATGAAGACGGTAATTCATCCGGCAATCACGGAGATTAGTATATAAATAGGTATTGGTGATAGCAAATTCTCCGCGAAAAGAAGGAGTGATATACAATTGCCGGAACTGAATGGGAGCCCAGACTTCGCGTACTGTATATACACTTCCTTCCCGCTCACGATAAGGTCCAACAATCCCATCGGGGGCATTGAACCGATCAGAATCCAATCGTCCGCCCTGATCTGTCCGGCGGACAGCTTCATCGGAAAATGCCCACATAAAGCCACCGGCGAAAAGAGGATGAGAAGTGTAGTTTACCCAAAAATCTTCCAGTCCGGCTCCATGTCCCTGATCGTACTGACCATGCATAAATTCGGTAGGCATAAAGACATTATAGCCATTAGTAAAACGGGCTACGCCGGTGAGATACGCCGGATAGTGATGTGTATCCAGCCCGTTAAAATCGGCCCAGGGATGAATTACATGCCGTTGCTGAGGATCATAATCCGAGAAATGCTTATCAAGAGTAGAATTCCAGCCTCCTTCGTTCCCATTACTCCAAAGTACAATAGAAGGATGATTTACGTCACGGACAATCATCTCCCGTTGTAAACGTTTGCCTACATTTTCATCATAAGCATTTTGCCAGCCAGCCAATTCATCAATAACAAAAAGCCCCAACGAATCACAAGCATCCAGGAAATGTGTATCAGGCGGATAGTGAGAACGGACAGCATTCATATTCATCTCTTTCAACAACAAAGCATCCCGCACGCTAATCTCTTTATTCGTAGTGCGTCCACCATCCGGGTGGAAAGAGTGACGGTTGATACCTTTCATTACAATCTTCACACCATTGACATAAATTCCGTCCCGAGGACGAAACTCTACCGTACGAAACCCGATGCGTTCCTGGTGTTGATGTAATAGTTGCCCGCTCCGATTGAGCAGTTTTAATTTAAGAAGATAAAGATTCGGAGACTCAGGGGTCCAGGGAAGAATATTCTCCCATTGAGTATCCAACCGGTAAAAAGTAGCACTATCTGTCAGTTGGAAAGAATGTTCTTTGAGTAATTCGCCACTCTTTAGATTCTCAACAGTTGCCAATAAACAATAACCGGATTTTGCTCCTGACAAATAGACATCCGCCAACAAATGTCCATCACACAAAGCATTCACTGCAACCCGATCGATATGTTCCTTTGGTTTTATTTCAAGCCATACCGGACGATAGATACCGCCAAACAGCCACCAGTCAGCTTTACGCTCGGCAGCATTTACCGATTTATTGGCAGAATGCTTACTGACGCGTACTTCCAACCGGTTCTTGCCCCCAAAATTCAGGAGCCTGGTTATATCATAGGAGAAACGATAAAAACCTCCTTGATGAATCGGTCCTGCTACACAATCGTTCACCAGAACTTCAGTATCAGTCATTACCCCATCAAAAACGATTTGCACTGTCTGTCCGGTATATTCCTTCGGTACCTTAAAAGAGTGTCGGTAAATTCCAGTTTCCATACTCGGATTCTTCACCCCTTTTTCTTTGTACCACCGTCCGTAGGTATAAGTACCAAAGCCTTGTAATTCCCATTGTGAGGGTACTTCGATTTTACTCCACCGACGGCTATTATTCCCATCGGAACAATAGAAATCCCACATCACGGTGTGATTCAATCCCGTACCGGAAAGATAGCGGCGATGTGTAGACTGGGCAAAGACCGCCTGAAAGAGAAAAATAAACCAGAAAGCTAATATATACTTCATCTCAAATAGGAAAATTAACAGTGTAAATCAGTTTACTACAGAAAGCACAGAATTTCAATTGTTTTAAACTCTGTATAGAACAATTAAAATTCTGTGTTTTTATATAGCACAAAGATAAGACAGAAAAGGCAGAAACAACGGGGATTTTATTTATTTATTAATCAAAAGTAGAGAATCTTATCCGTCGTCATCCGTCCTCTATCTGCCTTATCCGTGTACCATAGAAAACAAATCAAATGTTATTACTTTAATAGTTTCTTCACAAACTTCGTTGTTCCTGCTTCCACTACAATAAGATAAGTACCTTTCGGCAAACTGTCCAATCCGCTGATGTACAGTACTGCTCCTCCGTCTACCACATAGGCAATGCGGTGAACAAGTGTACCCGTAGAAGAGTACATCGAAACTGTAGTACATCCGGATATCTCTGCCGGGAACTCAACCGTTATTTCATCCTTGAAATAAAGCGGATAAATGTTCAGATCAGAGTGGAATACCGTTTCTTCCGAGATGCCGGTTGGTTTATTAAGCTCATAACGTTCCTTTGCTTTGGCGGCACTCATGGCTCCTCCATAGACGTGAAGCTCATCAATTGCCCCGGTAAAGGGAGTATTGAAGTTCACATTACAGTTACCAATAACAAATAATTCCGACTCTGAAATATCACCGGTTTTGTCAGTCACCTCACCTTGGAAAACTCCATTAATATACATTTTCAACGTTTTGGTTTCACCATCACGAACACAGACTACATGATTCCACTCACCATTGAAATATTGAGTAGCAGGAATATCGAGATTGGATTTCGTAACATCATCGTCAATACCAAAGGTAAGATTTCCATTCTTGTACTGTAATCCTACCCATTTCCCGGTAGCACCGGTCGAAGCATTCTTCGCATGGCTACCTTTGTGGAACAGATACCAGTCTACCCCATCGCCTCCGTTGGAACGAAACCACAGTTCAACACTAAAATCCCCGGTGCCCAGTCGTAATTGATCGTAAGAGGGCTGTTCCATTCTACGGGTTGCAGGAGTTGCAGGCAGTTCCAATGCCTGTTGGCGAATCCCGTTTATCCATGTGGGAACGAAACCTACAGCCTCAGCCTTTCCATATACCGAATTGACGGCGGATGTACCGGTTGTTTCATCAAATGAGAAATAAGCTAACTCATTCAATACCACCGGAGCTTTCACTTTAATCGATCCGGAGAGAGTAGCTACGGTAAGTCCACCAACACTCTCTATGGTATACGCATACGTACCTGTTGCCTGAGGAGTTCCCTCAATCGTGAAGAAACATTCCTTCTTATCTACGACAACGTTAAGCCCTTCCGGCAGTCCTGCTATTTTTACATCTTCCGCATTCTTCCATGAATATGAAATCGGTGAAATCGCTTCACCCAGGTCTATCGACTGGTTCAGATAACCAATACCCTTCTTTGCGAATGAAGCATTTTCCGTATCCTGATCTCCCAGATAGTAACCCAAATGAGGAGGTTGGTTATAAGCCACATTTTGCCAGGCTATTCCCATGCGATAAACAGGGTCGTGCATCAAAGTGGTTATCTTATATTCAGTAGGAATAATAGTGGTAAAGACCAACAGATCGGAACAAGTCTTTGAATCCCATAAGATAATTTCTTCACGCCAATCCCCCAATATGTCAGCACTCAAATTGGGAGTGGCTTTGGTAGAGTTACAGGAAGCGGCATTGCTGTAATCGGACAGAGTAATCATACGGTTCGCTTTCGTGCCGTTCCATTTATCAATCTTAACTCCATCCAACAGTTCGTCCTGCAAATCACCGTCCCAATACACCCTGAAGTTAACTGAAGGGCGATTCTTACTGGCTATGATATTCCCTTTGCAATCGTATACATTACCATTGGCAGTCGACCACATTTCAAACCCACGGTGGGCAGGATCTATATCCGCAGCAATCCCACGTCCGACGTCCGTTCCGGTTTTCTCACCAAATATAATCTCGCCTGTTGCGGCAGAGTGCATCTCATACCCATAAGCTGCCGTTTTTTCTTCATGAGGAGAAAATACTTCCAAACCATCCAAATCGGGATCCAAATCGGACAAGTGAATAGCATCTCCGTGTCCTAAACCGGTACGATACAGTGTTTTCCCATCCTGATCGATGACACACGCTCCGTAAACGATCTCGTCACATCCGTCGCCATCTACATCTGCTACCGACAAGTTGTGGTTTCCCTGTCCATAAGCTCCCGAACCGGATACTTTAGAATCATGAGCCCATCTCATTGTCAATTTTGTTCCGTCAAAATCATAAGCGGCCAGTGCTGTACGTGCATAATATCCACGGCACATCACTAAACTTGGTTTTACTCCGTCAAGGTATGCCACACATGCCAGATAACGTTCCGAGCGGTTGCCGTACCCATCTCCCCAATCATTAATGTTTCCACGAAGAGGACTGTAAGCAATGGTCGAAATCTCCGCTCCTGTCTGTCCGCTAAAAACAGTCAGATACTCAGGGCCATTCACCACAATTCCCGCTTTACTACCGGAAGAGCGGTAGTCGGCATTGGGATCATCACTCCCCATAATTACAGATTTCCCCTGCCCATCAATAGTTCCCGGCGCCGTTTTACAGGCTACTTCGGCTTTACCGTCACCATCAAAGTCATACACCATGAATTGAGTGTAATGGGCTCCGGCACGTATATTCTTACCAAGATCAATCCTCCACATGAAAGTTCCGTCCAACTTATAACAATCCAGATAAACATTGCCTGTGTATCCATAGAAAGAATTATCGCGTGAGTTGGTCGGATCCCATTTCACTATAATCTCATATTCCCCGTCTCCGTCAACATCCCCCACGCTGCAATCATTCGGAGTGTAAGTATATTCCTGCCCATCCGGATAAGTTTCACGCGTTTTATCTTTATCCGTTTGAACAACATCGTAAGGTAAAGTCACTCCACCTCCCGGACGCTTTAGAGGAATTCTTTTATATTGTTCCGCCCAGACGGACACTTCTTTTGTAGTTTCAGTCTCTGTACCATCCAGTATCCCTTTAAGCATATAGCGAGAAGCTATAGTACCGTCTTTATCTACATAATTGGTTGTAGTTACCACAGGAGTAGTCGTGATTTTGACTCCATCCCGATAGATGTCAAAGCCTAATTTTCTGGCATCAGTAACTAAACTACGCCAGGACAGAAACACTCCGTCGGAAGATTTTACGGCAACTACTCCTCTATCCAATTTTTCCTGCCCCCACAGAGGTATCATGATACCTCTAAGAAGCAAAAAACATAATGCTATACTTATTTTTTTCATTTGATTACTTATTCAGCTTCAAATCATATTTAATAAACCAGTTCTCATCAGAAGTCTCTAAATTACTACCCACAGAAGTAGCAGTGACATACTTTTCAGCGATTTTATCTGCCCATATCTTACGCGCCTTATCCCCCCAGCGCCTTGCCGAACGCAACATCGTATAGTAAGTACGTGCTTCACCGGCAGACTCTAACCTTGACTCTTCAACCAGTAATGAATCTACCATCCAATGGGCATACTCCGGTTCAACGATCACCTCGTTGGTTTCTTCGTCTTCACCTAAAATCCATTCACCCAAAGCCGGAGCCGCAATACGTCCACGAACTCCCTGACAGTTCAACTGGCTCTCTTTGCCTACACATTGATACAGGCAAACAGGATAGTCAGAGAACGGGGGTGAAAATGTATTAGTAGCTTTATTATAGAGCGAACCGAAATTCTGTCGGGCAGAAGACTGACCATTAAGGAACTGTAATGCTTCACGATAGCGTCCCAATCCGGCACAGGCCTCTGCCAGCCACAAATGAATATCAGCAGCTTTGTAATAACATAAAGGCACATCATTACGATAAATATAATCACTGGTAGTATGAGCTCCCAGGAATTTATAAAAGATCAGTCCTTCCGTACTTTCTTTATAGGATTTATTAATTCCTCTATTTTTCTGATCATTGGCACCACTTATTTCCCACCGGGTTACAGATGTCGCAGCCGGACGCAAATAATATTTATTTGGATAAGTATTAGAGAAGTACTCAATTACCCGATTCGTTTGTTTTTTACTATAATCATAGAAAGCTACAGAAATATGATCCTGCCGATTATAAGTTGTTGTTGAGAACAATTGGCTCCAGGAACCCTCGTACTTCGATTTGTTAAGTGTAAAACTTGCTTCTTGCTCTCCACCGGTACGAATAATACTAACACAGTTGTCCCATACTTTCTGATAATAAACGGCATTTTCGTCTGCAGAGTTTTCCTTCTTTGTTTTATACAAATAAAGCTCAGCTAACAAACATTCGGGAGTAGGGCAAATACGATTCCACTCTAAAGATTCAGGGGAGTCACCCTGCCCCGGGTACAACACAGTAGACCAACGTATGTCTCCCTTACCATTAATACCATTCATCCCATTTTCAACCAAACTGATACACTTATCTATCAACTGATCGAATTTTAGTACGGGATATTGTGACAAGTCCTGATAAGTAGCCAAAGGATCGTCCAGATAAACGGCTTCACCATATATCTTGGCAAGCATCAGATAAGCCCATGCTTTATATCGTAATGCACCACCAATAATACCTTTATAATCACTATCGGACAATACTGTCGGATACAGCTCTCTGTATTCAAACACATGCTTCAAATAATCATTACTATTCATGATAAGAGCGTAAAATCCTTTGGGATCTGCCAATTCATTATCAGTAAACGGAGTTTGCAAATCTTTGTAATTATAAACATCCCACATATCTATTGAAGCATTGGTAGTAGGTTCCAACAAGTCCCCTCTCAATCCTTCCAAAAATATGGCTTGGTCCCCTACATCTTGTACACAAGCAGCCAATCCCATGTAACCTGTATATAGCTCATAAGAAGTTCCTATATAGTCTTTTTCCAGCAATATATCATCAGTGTTCGGCGTAAAAAAATCATCACAACCCGTCAACAAAGGAAACAATAATGCCAAAAAATATATTCTTTTTTTCATAACTTACCTTTATATAATTTAGAATTGAACCTTAAAACCTAATTTTACTGTACGCGGATTGGCTACCTTTCCATAATCAAAACCACGTATCGAGCTATCATAAGAATACATTGTTTCGGGATCTAATCCGAGATAGTCGGTAGCTGTAAACAGGTTTTCAGCAGCAGCAAACACGGTAGTACCACCAAACAATTTAAATTTATAGCTTACCATCAGTTCTTTTAATTTTAAATAAGAAGCATCTTCAATCCAGCGATCAGAGAAACGACTATTTTCCATAGGATCATCATAAACAGCACGAGGCATATCGGTGATCTGACCTTCGGCCATCCAACGACGGTTAACGGAAGTCAACTGATTAGAAAAATCGGACATAGACTCCATAGAACGCCTTACAGCATTGTACATTTTATTACCCTTACTATAGCCGAATGTGAGTGACAGTTGTATTCCCTTATATTCCACAGAAGTAAAGAAACTACCATAAAAATCGGGAAGTGGACTTCCTAAATTAACACGATCATCCTTATCTATTTTTCCATCATTATTCTGATCTACAAAGTGCATATCGCCCGCAGCGAAAGGTACACCAATCGCATTAGTCAATGCCTTTCCGTCCTTTCCTGCTGTTTCTGCCGCAGCATCAGTAGCAAATACACCAGCTGTCTGATACCCATAAAAAGAATACAAAGGTTGGCCAACCTTGGAAATCACAGCCGAACCGTCACTCATAGAAAGAACAATCTCACTTTCCCCTCCCAATGATTTCACTTCATTTTTGCAAGTAGAAAGTGTTCCGCCTATATACCATTTAAAATCACGATTCTGTATTAATCCTATTTGTGCCCCAATTTCAAAACCTTGATTCACAACTTTTCCCATATTACGATACATATAATTCGAACCATATACAGACGAAATCTCTACCGGCATAATCAAATCCGAACTTTTACTATTGAAGTAGTCTACAGTCAACATCACGCGATTATTGAACATGGCAAGATCCAAACCGACATTGAATGTATTGGTTAACTCCGGAGTGATTTTCGTATTGGGGACTCCCGCACGTACCAACCCTGACAATCCCTTGAACACACGGTTCAGATAGTAGTATTCTCCGATAGTAGAAGCAAAACGGCTATTTCCGGTCATGACATATTCAGCACGTACATTCAGATTATCCAGTTGTGGCATATTTTTTAATAATGAATTACTCACACTCCATGCTACATTTACAGCCGGATAAATCTGTATACGAGAAGCTTCGGTACCTACAGATGACGAACCGTCAGCTGAGAAATTAATACCTGCAAACAACTGATGATTATAATTATACTTAGCAGAAACATGATAATTCATCCAGTTCCATTTATTTATATAACCATAATATGAACGTCCGATGGTCTGCACATTATTCAATGTTTTATAATAGTCATTTGCTGTATTCCATCCCGAACCGGCATTATAATCAATACTATTCATTGCAATTTGAGCACCTGCCGTTGCAGAAACTGTATGTATACTTGCAAGTACTTTCTGATAGCCCAGCTCAAGAGCATAATAAGTATTTAAAGTCGTTCCTTCCGCTGAACGTATCGTATTCTCTGCCAACCGATTTTCTAACGGCATAATAGTAGTAATACTTACCCCCGGAACAAAAGCATCTTCTTGTGTCAAATTATAATTTAAACCAAAATCGGCTTTAAAGTTCCAATTATCATTTATGGTATATAATAAACCAGCATTCATCAAGACATCATAAGCGTGCTGTTTCATTTCTACATCATTGACTACAGAAAGCGGATTGCTTACACTATTATTCTCTATCAGGTTGCCATCAGCATCACGAATGGAGGCAAAATCCGGTAACAGATTATTCTTACTGTCTTTATTATAAGGAGAGAACAAAGGCCCCTTACGCAAAGCAGTCAATATCGGATTCGTTTCTGATATCATTCCCTGTTCTGCCACACGGCTGTTTGTATAACCGAATGAAATCGTCGAAAATAATTTCACGTTTTTACTAAGATTCACATCGGCATTCATACGGGCATAATATTTGGTCGAGTTTGTCTCCTCAACCACTCCTTGCTTATTCTTCACACCGATAGAGAAATCATATTTAGCGATCGCATCACCACCTTTGATTTTTAACACATTATCAGTGACAAAAGCATTCCGATAAATCAAATCTTGCCAATCAGTATTATTATTATAGAGATAATTGTAATAATAATCCGGATCTTCTTTTAAAAAAGGAAAAGCCGCCAATGCATCAGACATATCTTCATATTTTGTCAAAGCTATATTCCCCATCAGACTCTTGTAATCGTTTACTCCTAAAACCGGTAGTGTAGCACTGTTCCATGAAAGCCCGTATTGCCCTATAAATTCGACTTTTGTATCAAGATTCGCAGCTTTATCTGTTTCGATCATAATAACCCCATTTGATCCCAACGAGCCATATAAAGCTGCATCTGCCCCTTTCAAAACTGTAATATTCTCAATATCCTGTACGTTCACTACACTGAAAATATTCTTAGAGTATCCGCCAATAACCCCAGATTCGTTCATATCGGGCATATAAGGTATACCATTTATTACAATCAATGGAGAAGAGTTGGCTATCATCGTATTAGCCCCCCGTAACTTGAAATAGTTTCCTTCACTATTCTGTCCCCCTTTTGAAATGAGTTCTATTCCGGGGATGTTACGAAATCCTTGTTCTACATCTGTTAGAGCTAAATTAAGTTCATTTTTACTAACCGACGTAAGATTGGTTTGTTTCACATCTTGTCTCACCAAGCCCACAGAGGGTAACGTAACTTTATCGGTGTACCCTTTCATATCGTCCGGTATCAACACAATATGTAGTTCCGTACGTCCTGCTACAGGCTCTTCTTTCGTATAAAACCCCGGACACCATACGGATATAGTAGCTTTAGCAGACACATTATTAACTACAAATCGCCCGATACTATCACAAGTAACCGTCTCATCCATACCCGATAATGTAATCACCGCATCGGATAAAGGCTGATTATCATAGGAACTGACCACTGTACCCGAGATTTTCACTCCACCTTTTTGTGCTTTCAAACTCATAAAGCAAAAGGTAGAAAGAAATATTATCAATATTATTTTATATTTATTCATTATTCTAATGCTATAGGATTAATAATTGTTTGCCGAAGGCTTCAAAGCCCAATGGTAAATGCGCAATTTCTTACTGTCTCCTTTGTAAAATTCCACACGGATACGGAAGGAACTCATACCTTCACCTTCTATTTTTACAGTGCCAACCGGACCACCAAGTCCATCCCATTTCACCACTTTATCTCCATACAAATCAGCAGTTGTCTCATTTACACGATCAAAATTCCACGGATTAGATGAAACGACAGAGAGATTAGAACCTATCAATTTCATATTAGCATCCAATGAAGGACTTTTCCCATCGGTATTACCATCAAAATAGACATTGACATACGGGTGTCCACTACTATGAAATCCCATGTATAGATCATATTCACCACAAGGAACCTGCATCACCCTCGCTTTATAAGGATCATTTTCTTTTTCTCTATACCGTTCCAATGGAGGAAACTCAACCCAAAAAGGAGAAGCGTCTTCATCGCCATTTAAATCCAAAATATAATAGTTTGACAGAATTTCTGGTTTGGGAGTAGCAGAATCTTCAAAAATAGCAATCTTGGTCGTATTCATAAAGCTATAATACGATTTCTGTTCTTCTTCCGTAAGATATTCATAATAATGCACTAACGACTTAATGCGTGTCAGAATATAGTTAGTTGGTATCTTCACATCCGTCATTTTATACATAATACCATTACTCAACTCTTCCTGACTGCTTTCATCTATTTTTTGAACCGTAGTACGCCAAATTCTATTAAAAGAAGATTTTATATCTACGGTACTAAAATCTTTCAATTCTCCGCTATAAAATGCAGCTTCTTTAATCCACGTCATAGCTGTAGCCGAATCCAAGGCTGTCAATGTTTTTCCCATGGCCTTATATTGTACCTCCAATTTATCGAAGCAGCCCTTCATCACATTGTTATCCGGTAAGAAAAGAGTAAACTGTTTAAATTCCGAATTGAACTCCGCTTTCTCAAACAGCGGATTATACACATAGAAGACAGAGTCATACACTGTATTACCAGTTATATCTACCCCAGTAGGAATAGAGTTTACTTTATCGAAACGCATTTCATTATTCTTCATAACAGAATCACGAAATATAGAATACTCATCCGGAAGATTCTTTATGTAATCGAACATATTAATTTTTGATTTCATTAATTCGTCAATCACATGAACAACCCCGTTCTTCAAACGATAGGAGCGTTGTACTTTAGACTTATTAACGTAGGTATCTTCCCCCTGTTTGGTTATTTGAAGATACACCCCATTCAGTGTAGGAATACGCAAACCATTTTTCAAATCACTCTGCAGAAAAGGCAAATAATTAATATGATACTCCATTCTTAGAGTGTCCTTAGAGTCAATTCCCGAAGCAATCATTGCAGCATTATCTACTACCCAAAAAGTAAGTTGTTGTTGCTCCTTAGTTAGCTCTTTATCAAGACCACATGCTTTAAGTTGATTGTAAAATTCACTATATTCAGGATTTCCGTCAAAAAACTCCCTCAAAGTCTCATCCAAAATTTCTTCTGATAATTTATTACTCCCATGATAATATTCATCCCATTTATCCGAACAAGAAATAAAAATCAGGGTTAGCAATGCACATATAGATAAGATATACTTATTCATAATTCCTCCTTTTAATTAATTGGTTCAAATATCAAGCAATCCAAATAAGAGTAATAATCATCACCCGCCATAAAACGTACTGTATGAGGTATCGATTCTGTGAACTCCACCTCTCCTATGGTTGTGGTAATCATCTCACTTTTGGAAGTACTATTTCCCCAGGTAGTAACCTGTACTCCCACATATTCACCGTCAACAATAACTGACCACCGCCCCTCCTTAGTCTTGAGAGCCTGATTGTAATGTACTAAAGACATTTTATATTTACCGGCAATGATCATCGGACTTTCCATCTGTATCCACCCATATTTTCCGAGATTCAGAAACATACAATCGTGATTCGAAGCTTTATACATCACCTCATTCTTATTAGCCAAATGATAAGTGTAGTCACTACCATATCCACCAGAAAGTTTATAACAGTTCAATATATCATATGCCAGACTACGAGTGTATGTTTTAGACTGATTTTCTAACTGATACTTCTCACATACACCTGCCAACTCCGGATAATCGGTCAAATCCCAAGTGACTTTAGTTGCTTTCGGTTCTGTTATTTCCATCATCCCATCTACCACATGAATGACTCCATTCTTACAATTCAGATTTTTTCGAGTGACACTGATACCTTTCTTAGTTTCTTCATTATAGTTCAGAAAAAACATCTCATTTACCAATCTCATACTGATAAGAGTATTAGATGCCATCATGGAAACATTTTTCGATGTATTATTATCTATATCAGTATTCATATCGGCAAATGAATAAGCAGAATTTGCAATATGATAACCTACATATCGATTTACCTTATTAGCCGGATCAGTATAATCATTATTAGTTTCACCCAAATAAACAGCCAACGATGCTACACTATTTATACCGGCTTCGGCAAACACATCATCCGGTACAGCAAAAAGAGTGTAACGGTATTTTACACCATTCATATAAATACTACTCAATAGCTTCTCATAACCTGTTTTATTAAGTAAATCAAGCATTAAAGTATAATTCTCATCCAGATTATCAACAATAGTACCTGTCACAGGCGTTAAAACACTTTCCAAAAGATGAATCACTGCATTGGTAGCTGTAATATTCAACTCCTTAATACGTGCTTCATCATTAATATAGAATGCCTGAAACCCACCTTCACGCATTTCCAGACTTAAATAATCTCCACTTGCTGTAGAATCCGGAAACATACCATCAGGAAAATCCGAAGTTGTGTATTGTTTAGAAGCTATCGTATGATAACGAACCAGGTTAGAAGCTTCCTCCATATCCAACTCCCGTACTGAACTTTTTCCTTTTGCCTGAAGATATTTGTGCATCGCTTCATTATCAGGTACAAAGCAAGTATAATCCATATTCAGATTCACTGTATTAAACAGTCCGGTATACTTCAATAAATCCACCCATAAGGAATATACATCCTCATTAGCTTCCATAAAACTGGCAGCGGGCATTTTATCTGTATCTTTGAACACCTGATCGGCATACGGGTCGGAACAAGCCCCCCACATAAGAGTAAATGCCGCCGCTAATAGAATTACTACGCGTTTCATATTGTCCTTCTTTTTTTTAATTACTGATACTTTCATAATATTCACTTTGTACTAACAATGGGTTTTTCTGTAACTCAGACTCTGAGAACGGCATATACCATGACCCTTCGTTGGACAACGTAGCTCGTCCCAATGATTGCGACGTGGCAGCCACAGCTTTCAGAGCTTGTTCTATGAATAAGTTTTTATACCGTACATCTGATAACTGTTGGCTTCTTAAACCGATACGTAACATATCAAACCAGTTTTTACCTTCAGCAAAGAACTCTTTCTGCCGCTCCACCAATAAATATTCCAACATGATTAATCTGTCTTCACTTAGTGTCATCTTTTCCAAGCCTGCACGTTGACGAGTTTTATCTATAAGCTCGCCCGCCATTTCATAATTATCTTGCATGATCAGTGCTTCTGCTTTCATTAAATAGACATCAGCTAAACGATAAATCAAATAATTCTGATCATTTTCTGAGGCAACACGTGCCGTAGCATTATCTACCCCAAGATACTTCCAAATATAACCAGCCTCATTATATGAATAATTCAATCCACGAGATTCACTCTCGTTTTGTTCAAAAAGATTAGTCATATAATCGGAAGCTTTGTAATATCCGTCAGTACCTGCTTTAAACCAAGTCAGGAAACTATTCGTTTGACTCTTCGGATTGCTATATTGTATTTCAAAAATTCCCTCATTACTATTTCCCGGATAATAATTCAAAAATCCATTACCAATCAGTCCTACACGTCCGGAATTAATTACTGAGTTACAATGCTTTATACTATTTTCATAGTCACCTAACCAAAGATACATATCAGCAAGCAGAGCATGAATCCCCCAGCGTGTGGCACGTCCTTTCGTATTGATAGGATTATCATTATCTACTTCAGGAAAAAACTCCTTTGCATTAGGTAAATATTCTTCCAAATCAGCTATACATAATTTTAAAATAGTAATACCATCCTCCTTTGGCATAATATAAGGAGCACTATCATCTACATACGGCTCCGTAACAAAAGGAGCATCTTTAAATGTACGAACGATGTAAAAGTAAGCAAGCGTCCGCTGAAAGAAAGCCTCTGCCATAAACGAACGGCACATATTCATATCGAAAGACGGATCTTTATCAACTACATCCGGTGCGTATTTAATAACTGCATTAGCCATAGCAATGGCTGCATAAGGTTTACTCCAATCAGCCAATCCATTTGTAGGCAAAATATCGAAAGCACGCAACTTCACCGCTGCTTTCTGTAAATCTGAACCAGAAGTAGACCAAAAAGAGAGCCCATTCCCCCTACCTTCTCCCCAAAGCAGGAAGGTTTCTACCGAGCTTCTCAAATTAATATACCCAGAAGCAAGAACCGCTTCCACTTCTTCTTTGGTTTCCCAATATTCAAAGCTACTCTGGTTATTTTCCGGTAACACAGTCAGATAATCTTCACACGATATTTGGGATAACGTGGTTAGAAGTAGCAAAATATAATAACTTATCTTTTTCATTTCCTTCTTTTGTGAATTAGAATCTCAAATTCAAACCAAATGCAAAACGCATAGCTTTCGGAGTATTATTACTATCAATAGCTACCTGGGCTGCAGAACCATCCGGATTCTTCAGATTTATTTCCGGATCTTGTCCGGTATATTTCGTCCAGACAAAAAGGTCATAACCCGTTGCATAAATTTCAAGCTTATTAATACCTAACGGCTTCATCCAATTTTCAGGGAACTGATATTTTAAAGTAATAGTCTTCAAACGAAGAAAAGAAGCATCCTCCACAAAGCGATCGGACCCCAAATAATTGTATCCTTTATCATATAATGCACGTGGAATATCAGTATTATCTCCTTCACTACGCCAACGACGTAATACAGCTACGCTCTGGTTGTTTTTACCATACATATTTTCCATATTAATGCGTGACTCATTGATTACTTTCTGACCAGCACGTCCATGAAGTGCTGCTACTAAACTCAACTTCTTATAACGAAGTGTAAAATTCAAACCACCAGTCAACGTAGGATTACTATTGCCCAGATAAACGATATCGTTTTCATCAATTACCCCATCACCGTTGACATCTTCATATTTAGCATCACCTGGATATACTTTTTGATCACCATTCTTTACAACTACCGGTGCCCCATTTATATCCATGATCTGTTGTCCTGTTTTATCAACCGCATAAGTTTCCTCTACATTTTGATACACACCTTTATAACGATATCCATAGAATGAACCTAAAGGATCGCCCATTAGCACACGATATGCATATTTTTTATTACCGAAAGTGTAAGTTTCATCACTTTGATTTTCGGGGAGTTCCAAAACTTTATTCTTATTTTGTGAGATATTGAATCCAAAATTGAGCCCCCAGTCTTTTGTACGAACAGCAGCTACATCAATATTAAATTCCCAACCTCTATTCTCCATTTTACCAGAGTTATACCAGGCTACAGTAGACAGACCTGTTGAACTGGGTACTTTAATTTTCTTTTGCAACATATCATCTGTTACCTTCGTATATAGCTCTACAGCAAAAGTTATTCTATCCGAAAAAAGCCCTACATCTACTCCAATATTATTTGAAGTGATCGTTTCATATTTTAAATGTGTCAAATCCGGACTTTCCGGCTTCACGGCACTCATATCTCCATAACCAGGTGTGACTGCCGAAAATTTACCGATATAAGGTGATGTTCCGGTAGGTGCATTACCCGATTGTCCCCAGCTATAACGCAGTTTTATTAATGAGATAAATCCTAATCTTTGGATAAACTCCTCATCACCTAAATGCCACGCTACACCAAATGTGGGAAATCCACCCCACCGTCCACTGGCATCCATTGCCGAACTTGCTTCCCAACGGTATCCCGCATTAAACATATATTTCTCTTTAAAGATATACTGCCCGTTAAGAGTTAAGCCCATATCTCTATTAATCGTTTTTCCAGAACCTCCTTTAGCTGTAGTAGAACCTGCAATGGGAGAAGTTATACCAGAAGAAGCTGTATTAGCGGATCGGCTACTATATGTACTCGTTGTCTGATCCGATGTCTGAAAAATACCACTAAGTAACAATTTATGATTATCATTAATAGACTGATTATAAACCAGACGATTTTCCGTAGTCAAATAAAGAAGGTCTTTACCAATGTCATAATTCAAAGCAGATGATTCATGCTCATAAGCAACCCCTGTTACGCTTTGCGGAAGGAAACGATTTATTTTTGTGAACTGTCCGTTAAAACCAACTGTACCAAAATAGTCTAAACTTTTAAAAGGTTTAGCATGAAGAACGAAAGTCATACGACTATTTGTAGCAATCGTTCTGTTCTGTGCCTCATTTGCCATTGCTACGGGGTTGTATACCTTATCATTTGAAAAGGTCATACCAAACGATTCATATGGAGTAAAATACTCACCCGTACGTTGTCCATTTGCTCCGATCACATAAGGACTCATATTAGGCATCTTAGTTAAAGCGTGTCCACGAATCGAAGCTTTCTTCAATTCATCTGTATCATCTACGTAATTGGCATCCGTAACTCCACGTGTGAAACTGTATTGCAATGCAATATCAAGTTTATCTGAAAAGCGATAATCTGTATTGAACGACGCATTAAAACGTTCATAACCCGTACCTATTGTAGTACCCTCCTGATTCAGATACCCAAGTGATAAACGATAATTCGCTTTGTCACCCCCACCCGACACAGAAAAAGAATTATCAGAAATAAAACCAGTCTGGGTAATTTCATCCAGCCAGTTCGTATTTTGATTATATTCATCAAAATACTGCCAGTCTGGATCAAACCCAATTTCTTTCGTATTATAAAGCAGCTTAAGGTACTCCTGAGATTTGGCTGCGCTCGACCCCAAATCAGACACAGTATTATAAACAGCATCCTGAATCATAGATATATACTGGTTAGCATTCAGCATAGGGATTCCGGAGCGTTCCTTACTGAATTCATACTTTGTATTAAAATTAAACTGCAAACGTCCTTTGCTACCTCTCTTTGTCTTTATGATCAAAACGCCATTGGCACCTTTTGATCCCCAAACAGCTGTAGCCGCCGCATCTTTTAAAACTTCAATAGATTCAATATCAGCCGGAGAAATATTCAACAGAGACCCATAATCATCAGAATTTGCAGAAGCAAAACTAAAATCATCTGAAATATCAACAGGTAAAGGTACACCATCTACAACGAACAAAGGTTCATTGGAAGCATTTAAAGAAGCTGTACCGCGAATACGAATTGAACTTCCGGAACCAGGATCAGCGCCTGTAAGAATATCCACATTAGCCATAGCACCTTGTAAAGCTTCTGTTACAGAAGTCACCGGTGCGGTTTCCAAACTACCAAGAGTAAGTTTCTGAGTAGCAGAAATCATCTCTCTGGCAGATTGTCCCATAGAATTCCGCTCTATTTTTTTAGCAGTCACCTCCACAGTTTCTAACGCCATACCTTCTTCGTCTAACGTGACATTAATCACTTTCTGACCCGTATATTTTATGGTTTGTGTTTTATAACCAATAAAAGAGAATACAATAGACAGATCTTTTTGATCAGGTATCGACAAACGGTAATTACCATTTACATCGGCAATGCTACCACCTAAAGAACGATTAGATGCATTTGCAACATATACGTTGGCTCCCACCAAGGGTTCATTAAAAACTTTATCCATCACCGTACCTGTCAACACATGTTGTGCCATAATCATCTGCGCACATGCTAACAATAATAGTAGGATTATATTGCGATTTCTTTTCATCTTTCTTTATTCTATATTAATTCAATAAATCCAATACGCCGTCTATTACATAAGCTGCACCATCAGCATAGATATAAGGAAAATAAGAAGTCACATTTACTTCATTTCCTTTGCTGTCTCTTAGTTTCATCGAGCCATCCGCTTTATTAATAAGCGTAATTGTTATATTTTCTTTCTTACCATTCACTGTTTTAGTGCCAAATGTAGTTAAGACTTTCTCTGTATTTTTACCAGTGGTTGCAAACGGATAATCAACCAAACCACTGGCTGACATATCGACAAAAAGACTTTTTACAAACATATCTCTCTCCTCCTGAGGAGCCTGTCGATCAAATTTAGGATTACTTCCTATAAGATCAGCTAAAACAGATGCCTGTGTTGATACAAATACAATAAAACGATTACCTTGCAGGAAATTAAAAGCCGGTTCCGTATCATCTACAGAGGCCATTCCTAAATATATACCGAAGCCCGAATAATCATTTGTGCCTTTAATCTGTTTTACACGATCCTTAAAATTACTCTGGTCAGCTATTAACGAGGTAGTTCCTTTATCACCTTTCAATGCATACGCATTTCCCATGTTATAACTCTTGATTAGCTCTATTTCCGCTACAGAAACCTCATTATCAAATCTTTCTGAATTCCAGGTAGCTGAAGAATATATTTTATTCCCCTTACGATAGAGATATTCATAATCATTATAAGTTGAATATATCATTTCTGTTTCTCCCTTTTGAGCCATAATACCATCCGCAATATGTGCACCGGCAATGGCTTTCGCCTGAGAAGTTGTAGCATTACTCATTGTCCCATCGGTACTGTTAGCTACTTGTACCTGTTCATCAGTAATGATATAAGGATTCCCTTTCAAATACTGAATGTAATCACCATTATATTCACTACCCAATAACATTTCATCGGTAGGGAAAAACACATCAAAGTCTTTATCCAGTGATTTACTAAATATATCAAAAAGAGAGCCTTTATGACATAGTAATGCAAACACATTGTAATCTTTATTGCAAAGCGCCGGTGCAATAGGTGTTTCAAATACTTCAGGAGTTATCACATTATCTTTCATTCCTCCTAAAATACCATTTGAACATACTTTCACATCAGTAGGCATTGCTAATTGGTGGTCATCCCAGATGTCATTATTGACAATATAACTTCCCAAAGCATAAGCTCCAATCATACCACCACCATATCTGATAGCATGCTCATTCATAAAATGATAGAGTGGCACAAAATTCACTTCCTCTAATGAACTAAATGAAGCAGACCAGTACTTCTGGAAGAATTGATTAATAGATTTATTATCAGGAGCAAGTACTGCATATGAAACACTTGTCAAATAATTCATTTGAGCATAATCTGGTGTAGATAAATTGTAAAAGTTCGTCCATTCACATGCAATAGGTGGTAATATGTTGTGTGAATGTACAAATAGAGAATCCCCATTACCATAATCTCTTGTTGCATCCTCATCATACTGATAAACCACAAAACGATCATACATCTTGGCAAACTGTGTGTAATCCGAATTCTCCTTATTCATCTCTGCATAAATCGTTTCCAATGGCTCAATCACTTGATTTATGGTATATAAATAACCATTATCCGTCACCACTTCATCTCCGATAACAGATGCATTAGCTACATTGAAGCTTCCGGTTCCACCTGTATAAACCGATCCCGGAAACATCGTTTCATAATCTTCTTTTTGGGATGCACTAATACTGCTCAAAGAATATTCCGAAATGATCGGAATAAAACGTTCTTTATGCATTATTTTACGTACAACGTCATTGTTCGCACGATCCACTACCGTAGAAATAGCATCACGGCTCTTTGTCCTGAATTTAAAGTAATGACCAGGCTTCTGTATTTCATTATCTACACCATTCGGATTATAAAACAGAAAATCACGTTTGCTATAAGAATAATACACCAGATGATATCCTACTAATTTATTCAGTTCCACTTCCGGAATATCATCTATCGAGCTATAATTATGTTTAGACAGATAGGCAGTAAAAGCCTCATCAGTAGGTGCCATAACAGTCACAATACCTTTCCCTTTTACAAGATCAGCATAACTACTTCGCTCTACAGCTCTCATGAAAGTAGAGAATGTCCCCTTATCTTTCATTACTTCATAAGCATTCCCTTTCAACCAATCAGGAATTTCATAGTACTTATCCATTTCCGACTGACATGCCGCCAGCGAACAAAAGAAAAGACCTATCAGAAAGTATTTCTTCATCTTAAATTATATTATTTCACAATTTTACCAACCAATATCCTTTGATCAATTTTCAACGTATAAACATAGTATCCTTTAGGCAGAAAACCGACGTTAGCCACATGTGCTATACCTCCTTGAATTATTACTTGTGCCTGATAAACAGTTTGCCCAGCAGTATTCATCACAGACACCTGGGCTGTCAAATCTTCGGCACCCATTACAGATATGTAGAAATCATCTGCAAAAGGCATCGGATAAGCACATCCTGTATTTGGAGTAATGATATTCTCAATATGAGTACTTGTACCTTGTTTATAATGATCACTTACCTCTTCAGCTGTTAACGCTTCATTATAGATCGTTAATTCATCCATTAATCCTTGAAAGCCATTCTCATAAGCTGTGTTACAATTGCCTATTGCCATCCTCTCAATAGTACCAATATCTCCAGTTTTATCAGCACCGGAAGCTACTAATATACCATTAGCATACATTTTTAGCTGTTTTTCTTCCACATCACGTACACAAACTAAATGTACCCATTCATTATTAAAATATTTAGTTGTCGCCCCGGTCACATTGATATCTGTCTTCGTTACATCATCGTCAACAGCCCAAGTCAAACGATCATTCTTACTGTTCTTCTGATACTGAATACCAAACCATTTACCAGTAGCTCCCTCATAACTATTAGTAGCGTGACTTCCCTTATGGAGCAAATACCAATCGACAGATCCACCTGCAGATTTAAACCACAATTCAATGGAAAATGATTCATTACCCAAAGTCAATGCATCATAATGTTCCTGTACAAAAGCAGCATTCGCTTTATCAAACTGCGCAGCATTATTTTGAATACCTTTCACCCATAGTGGAGTGAAATCTTTGGCAGTAGCATTTTCACCATACATATTTTCAAGTATAGTACCTTCTGTTTCATTGAAAGAATAATAAGCAACCTTACCACGCTCGGGTTTTGTTCCGGTTGTAAAACTCCACACATCTCCTTTACAATCCCCTAACAGATTTTTTGCATCTACGCGCCAATAATAAGTAGTGGCAGCCTCTACGTTAACCGTTACTACATTTGCAGTAGATGCTGTCAACACAACATCCATATCCTCTACAGATTTTCCTAAATATACTGTATACGAAAGAGCTCCTGCCCAAGCACCAGTCTTGTTCTCCCATGAAAGGCGAACAGATGTATAATCGGTAATAGTAGTTTCGTTTCCAGGTATCGGATTAACAGAAGCAATTGGAGGTGCAGGAACACCACGTGTAGCAAATTCCTGGGTGGAAGTATATAATGATTCCTTCTCCCCGTTCACTGTTTTTAGGCGAATGTAATAAGTGGTATTAGGAGCTAAGGACTCCAATTTATGAGTAGTTGTACCGGGGGCTAAAGAAATTGAAGTAAAATCTTTATTATCGATGGAATACTCAAGAATTACTGAAGTAGATTCCGGAGCATTGTTCACCCACTTAAATGAAAGATAGTCTGTGCTCAAAGAAGTCAGTTGCAAATTAGTAGGATATTTAACATATGGCATTGGTGCCGTAATACTATTAACATAATTCTCAATATTCAAATATCCATTTTCAGCCATTAACAAAGCATCATTCGGGTTATTTTTATCCAATCCATTGGCATCTTCCCAAACGTCGGGCATACCATCATTATCGGTATCCAACATTTTTTCACCATCAAAAATATTTCCAACCCCATTGGGAAGCCCCAACTCTGATTCTCCACTAAGTAAAGCTCCTTTAGTTCCTAATGATAGGAGTTCATCAATCATATAATTATCAGCTTCATCACGTACCGGTAAAGATGCTCCTACCCTATTAATAATCCAATCATAAGCCTCAGCCGCTGTTGTTTCTCCTTCAATAACAGGATGTTTTTCTGGTATCGTTGTAACTACTACTTTCTCACCATCGACTAATTTTCTTCTATCATAGTCCGAATAATCAAATTCATCAATCGATTTTACAAAAGTAACATTCTCACTTTCCGGATTGGACGCATCACGGCGATAATCATCTTCTGTGGCCTCATATCCATTAAGTATCCCATCCTTATTGTAATCAATCATATTACCTTTTTGGTAAACCTGAAAAGCTGCTTTTGCACGCGTAAAAGCCTTAGTACCTTCAACCGGACCTTTAATAAAGTAATTATTAGTAATAACTCCCCATGAAGAGGCTTCCGTATCTCCTAAAATATAGGCACCACCTTCTCCCCAATTATAAACCACATTATTGACAAACTGATTCAATCCTTTTACTTTAGGATTACGAGTTTTATTATCAATATAAAGATTACGATACAAAGTAACTCCCCCATTTGTCTGGATAAGACCTCCGCATGCATGTACCATAATTCCTTGCCCAATGATAGAATTCTGAATAGTAATATTATAAGGTTCAAAACCTTTACTATCCCAATTTATTGAGAAATTCTCATCCAATCCCCATGTAGCAGATACATGATCAAATATCATATTACCACCATTAGCAATACCCGCAGCATCGGCCCCACTAGTACCGCCAATGCCCATTCGTATACGCAAATAACGAACAATGATATTCTCGGCAGCAGAAAAAGAAACTCCATTACCATAAACCACCACTCCTTCTCCTGGAGCCGTTTGTCCGGCAATTGTAAGATTCTTTGAAAATACCAGACGAGATTTCAATTTTATCACTCCTGCCACATCAAATACGATAATGCGATTGGGTTGACTTACAGCATCACGTAAGGAACCTTTACCTGAATCATCAAGATTGGTTACATGGTATATTTCCGGAGATTCACTAGCTCTTGCCCCTTTGGCAAAACGTCCATAGCCTTCAGCACCAGGAAAGGCCAACTGTTGTGCATACATTGTTCCCATACAGAGTGGGAGGAGCAATGTAGTAATAAGTTTCTTATACAACATAGTTTTATCATTTATTTGAAGGTTACGCAGGAAAGAAATCAAATATCTCTCAATAGTACGTAGTAAGATTAATTTTTAAAGGCAATTAAGAATAAATATCAAAATTAAGAAGAGAAAAACGGTTCTTCTTATCGAAACCGTCTCTCTTCTTTTCCTTTTAAACAAAATGTTTATAAAACAATCTTTTTAACAACTATCCCCTTAGATGTTTTAATTTTTACAATATATAAACCCTCCATAGCATTCATTGGAACAACAGTTGAGTTGGAGTTGGCAACCGGTATACCTTGATTATTCACTACTACAACATTCTCAACATCGACACCGTTCACCACAATACTACCATCTTGTGCATAAACCACTACTTCTTCAGCTGTTTCGGCTACTTCAATGCCAGTACCTGTACCTGATCCGTTAGCAGTCAGTATAATTTTGTAGCCCATTACCGGAACCTCCGTAGCTTCTTCACCTTCACCCTCTATTTTTGTACCAGACTGATATTCTTGTCTTTCAGCAGTAAACGTAAGTCCGGCCGGGAATCCCTGATATTCAATCTCATAAGTATCACCTGCAGAGACAACCGCAGCATCTAAAACAGTAAATGTATCACCATTCTTTATATCAAAAGATTCAGCTGCTTTCACAATAATCTTGTTGCCGTTGAATGTAGCTACATTATTTGTAGTCAGTTTATCATAACTTGTTGCAGAGGCAAGTTCAAATTCAACTATCCCCCCATCTTTTACCGTTAACGGAGATTTCTGAGTTTCACCATTAATATCAGCCAATACCAGTTCGCCAATACCCATATAGCCTACTTCAAGTTTACCACCTTCTACAGCTATACCACCTACAAGACGCCCGTTACCACCACCAACTGCATTAGCATAAATAGTCATGGCAGCAGGAGCTTTTGTTACTCTATCTAATGCCACTCCAGTTTCAGTAACAGGAATATTAATATAAGCACGCCCAGAGTTTACGAACAAGCCCTTGAATACAGCAGCCGGACTTTCATTCACATGAGTAAAAGTATAGGTTCCTGTACCTGTCTTTATCAGACGAACCCAGTTATACGATTTTTTTCCGGGATCAAAGATAGCGACCGGTGTTGTTACATCTGTATTAGAATAACCCACAGCATAAGTAATATCCGGAGAAGTTGAATTCTTCACATATCCACCAAGCCATCCGCCTTCTTCTGCATTCAATTCGCCGATTGCATAGCAACGGTTTCCACTACCACTTGTAAATCCAGCTCCTTCCAGCAAAGTAACTTTCGTGTACACAAATGTAGAATCTACTCCATATAAATCTCCGCTAAAGTTTCCAGCTGCAACAAAATCATCAAATTTCTTTGTAGTATTCAAGAATACAGCTTTATATCCGGGTGAAAGAGCTTCATCGTTATTAGCACCTATCAGCAACTCACCTTCAAAACCTGTTAAACCTGCCATATCTGTTTTCCCTGCAAAATCTTCAGTAAAACCTACACGTTCACCACCGGAGTAGATAGTCAGTTGACCTTTACCGCCAAATTCATTTAATAAATATACATAACGTCCGGCTGTTATAGCTCCTGTGCTTTTATCTGGGACTACAATTGACGCAGCAGAAAATTTGAGGGTATTCTTATTATCGCTTATAGCCATACCTATACCTCCACCTTCTAGTGAAACTTTACGACCAAACGCATTAGGGGAATCAGCTTTTTCCATAATAACACATCCGCCACGTACCACCGTTCCACCTTTCAATTCATTGAGAACATTTAAAATAAAATTTCCACTACCCTCTTTCAAAAGAGTACCTTCACCAACAATCTTATCAGTAGTCTTTTCTGCCTGATAAGAAATAGAGTAATTCTTATCTCCACTTACCTTTATATCAGCCACTTCCATTTCACCGGTTAACTTAATGGTTTCTGTATTCACATCATTCCCATCAGCATCCTTAAAGTGGCCTCCGCCATTAAAAATAGCCGTAGAACCATTATCCCATCCGTTAGGAAGCAAAAAACCACCTCCGTAATCTTTTCCCCACTCTGACGATGAAACTCCCCAAACACCTGTCCCATACGAATTTTGCCAAATAAGTTCCTGTGCATTGACAATTGATACAGACGCTGCTAAAAGCGCTACACTAAGAAAAGTATTCTTTCTCATAGTTTTTAAATTATTAGTTTAACAACAGTTCAATATTAATATATTAACACCGATGCAAAAATACGCAGTTATCGAACACGGAACCATGTAAATTTTGGCTGAATTGATACAAAAATTGATTTTTATGATTTGAAATTAAGAAGAAAGATAGCAAACTATCTAAAACTTCTTAATGAATTTTCAACAACAAAAATTGTTTTATGCCGGAATAGGTAGTTCTAATACAATTTAATTTAAAAGTTATGCTTCCTACACAGAGAAGGGAGAAAGTTACATTTGGCAGTTATTTTGCAACATCCCTCACACTATGATAAAACATACAATATGCAGAAGATACATAGCGTGAGGGAAGGAAGGTAAAAGTATAACGACATCAAAAAAAATAAAATGATTGTCAATCTATTAGGGTATACTTTGTTTTATACCGGAGTACATTTTATATCTTAAAACACTAAATATCCTACCAAGATCAATCTGCTTTCCTGTAGAATATCGCCCTTCCCCTATGAGGAGATACAACAATCAATGATTATTCTTGATACATAGGATCAATACAGATTTTCGCAAAGAGTAATACAAATAATGTACCTACCGAATTATCATTCCGTTTTTAAGTACTTAGCAGAAATTCCGTTAAAAAATAGCCTAAAGTAAACCAACGAAGTAAAGTGTGTCATTTTTTCAAAGCTGTCTTAGTTATTACACCTGTAGAAGTTTCTACAGACACAACATAAATACCGCCAGCCAATCCATTCAACTCACCGATGTAAGCTGTACCATTATCAGCCTTTACTTCACGGGATAATGCCAGCCGACCGGAAGCATCGTACAGGCATATCTTAACCGAAACCTCTTCTTGCGGAACTACTATATAAAAGTGATTGAAGAACGGAGAAGGATAAATGCCCAGTTCACTGTTTATAGCGAGTTCCTGGTTGATACTGGTAGGAATACCTGCTGTATTTCCTGTTTCAAACAGATTGGCAACTTCCTCTGCCATTAAAGTTCCACGGAACAGCTTAAGTTCGTCTAATGTTCCAGCAAACGGTTCATTGAGTTTTTCCATCACATTACCAAAAACAATGCCCACTTCAGAATTCATATAAGCACGATTGGAATCTCTTTTTCCCAAGAGTTTGCCATCACAATAAGCAATCAATGCCTGTTCCTCATGGCTACGTACAAATACTAAATGATGCCACTCATTATTAAAGATATTTTTGAATACATCACCCGATACCAACTTTATCTCATGCTTTGTTCCGTTCTGACTAACTGCAAAGTAAAGTTCATTGTTACGTATTTCCGCACCGCACCATCTTGCCTTGCCTTTACTATCTTTAAATGTACCTTTATGGAATAAGAATCCTTTTCCATCTACGGGACAAGAACCATCAGACTTCACCCACATAGATACAGAGAACGAAGCTGCCGGGTCTGCCGTACCACTCCCCCCTTCAAATTTCATTCCTTCATAATAGGGTACAGAGATACAAGAGCCGGTCACCACGTTTTCCAACAAAAGTCCCTGTTCATTTTTTCCTGCTACGTAAGTTGGCTCCAATTCAACCAATTCGGCATCCTTTGCTCCAGCAACATCCGCAAAATTCTTTAATGTCCCGTCTAATGATAAATACATGACCGGTTCTTTTGCATCCAATGTTTGAGTCATGAAACTCCAAACTGTACCTGTTGTTACTTCGTTTTTCACATTAAGAGCATCAACACGCCAATAATAAGTCTTTGAAGGATCAGCTTTCAATGTTAATGAAGTAGCTTCCTGTGCTTCTGCACCAGAGATACATTCCAATTTATTCTTTTCTGTACCGGCATATACCTTATAAGTAGTAACACCATTATCAGGATGCGTTTCGTTCTTCCAGGAAAGTGTGATATCTTTCGAAGCATTAAAAGAAAGGATAGCATCTATCTCCGGAGACGGTTCAATACATTGATCAGGTGCTACAAGCAAGCGCTTTGTTGCTACTTCCAACACATCGGAATATACCGACTCCGTTGTAGTATTATAAGCCTTAAGACGGAATGCACACAGTACGCCCGGTGTCAGATCTGAAACAGTATGAGAAGTAGTATTAACCGGTAATTTTGCCACTTCTGCAAAGGTACCCTGTGCATCACGTTGCTCTAATATATAACCCTCTTCTTCATCTGAATAATCTTTCCAGGAAAGTGTAATAGTAGTATGATCCGCTGTTGCTTCCATCGTTGAAGGGCATGCCAAGAAAGGCATCGGTGCATCAATACTATTAATGTAATTTTCGATATTGGCATAACCGTTAGCTGCAATCTTCATAGCGTCTGTCGGATCATTCTTGTCGAGACCATTCTGCTCCTCCCAAGCATCAGGTATACCGTCATTATCAGTATCCGGAAGTTTTACGCCTCTCAAGATTTCACCTGGGCCACGGGTCGGCAATGACATTTCCGTATCTATTATCTGCCCTTTAGTACCTAAAGACGTCAATTCATCAATCATATATGCATCCACCTCATCACGTACAGGAAGAATCGCTCCTACGTTATCAACAACCCAATGATAAGCTTCTTCAGCGGTCATCTTAGCACCAATTACCGGATGTTTCTCTGAGGGTCCATCCAAAAATGTAGGTGTAAGTTGCTGACCTCCTTCAGGGATAGCACTGTCTGGTTGATAACGGTTACAATCCTCACGTGTCAATAAACGTCCATCCAACTTACCATCTCTGTTATTGTCAAAGTAATTACCTGCAAAATAAGTTACAAAAGCAGGTTTAGCACGTGTAAAAGGGACAGTCGGTCTAAAAGACTGGGTAACGGGATTTTCAGGAGTCCCTCCATTATAACGTACCAGATAGCGTTCACTCTTACCTTCAATAAAATAATTATTCTGAATATCAGCAAGTGAAGCCGCATCTGTATCCCCCATAATATAAGCACCACCATCACCCCAGTTATAGATTACATTATTAACGAACTGATTAAGCCCTTTCACTTTATTATTACGTGTTTTGTTATCAATATAGAGGTTACGGAAAAGTGTAATACCATTCTCATCAGAGGTCTGCATCAAGCCACCGCAAGAGTGGTCCCACAACCCCTGACCCATAATTGAGTTCTGAATAGTGATATTACGGGGCTGATCATCCGGACGTTTAGAGTCACCATTGATGGAGAAACATTCATCAGTACCCCAGGTCACCGACAAATGATCAAAAATCATATTTGAACCAAAAGCAACTCCAGCTGCATCTACATATCCACCCGGAGATTCCTCATAACCATAACGTACTCGCAGATAACGGCAGATAATATTATCTGCTCCCGAAAAAGAGACACGATTTCCATAGATCACAATACCATTTCCGGGAGCTGTCTGAGCTGCAATAGTCAAATTCTTAGCAAAAGGAATAACTGATTTGGCATGGATTACACCCGACACATCGAAAACCACAATTCGATTAGGTTGGCTCACTGCATCACGCAAAGAACCTTCACCCGAATCATTCAGGTTAGTCACGTGGTAAACCTCGCCATAACGACCACCAACAGCATAACGACCAAATCCTTCTGCACCTGGAAAAGCTAATTGTGGTTCGGTAACAGACTGTGCCGTCACAGGCAAGAGAGGAAAAAGAGCCAAAGCAAAGGTTCCCACGATTGAAGTAAAGTTTTTCATATTATTATATATTAAATGACGAGGCAAAAATAGGCAATGAGAGAAAAGAACATATTATTGTTTTTGGCACTTTAGATATAAATTTTGATTATCACCATACAGACACTAAATTCAAAACCAAAACAACACAACAAACAATAATTAATAAATACAATATTACCCCCTTCTTACAAGTATATTACACTTATAAAAAGAGGGTAATAAATAAAAAAGTAAAAAGCTATTTATTTAAAATATATATTACTTTTTCAATACTATTTTATCGTACTGTTCTTCCGCCTTTATTTCAGAATATTTCGGTGCATCAATCATTTCAATCAACGCACGAAGTACGGGGCCTTCCCCCATCGGATCATTCTCTTGAGTTGGACGATTGTAATAATAAGAGATAGAAGGCATAATACCTGTACCTACACAAATAGCAGTCACATCTCCCTCATCCGTTATCTTCTTCATCATGCCTTTCAAACCCTGCTCTGCTACATAAATAAAGTCAGGATGTAACCAACCTTCTTTTACACCACGGGCAATACCAAAAACAAACATGGCTGTCCCAGTGATCTCTTCGTACGAATCTTCTTTATCAAGCAACTGATGCCACAAACCATTTTTCCCCTGATAACGGGCGACACCGCTGGCCTGTTTACGGAAATTCTCAATAACCGCCTCACGCATCGGATGATCTTTCGGCATCATGCTAAGCAAATCGGCCTGTGCCATAAACACCCATCCATTAGCACGACTCCAGTGAGCAACGCCATGTTCTTTGTTATCGGTATGGTAACAATGATAGTAGATATTCTTTTCCGGACACCACAAATAACGGGTGTAGTTCAACACCTGATTGGCAGCATCATTGAAATACTTTTCATCACCAGTCATTTTTCCCATACGTGCCAGGAAAGAGATAGCCATGAAAGCATCATCTGCCCAGACTGTATTCACGTGCGGCCACAGACGGGCAATCGTTCCATCTACCAGGCGAGGCTCGGCATAATTCAAATGATCTGCCGTCTCATTCACATAGTTAAGAAAGGCCTCATTAGGGTGACGCATCTGTAAATCAATCAAACTGGCACCCATCGGCCCATTATCATCCAAACGTTTAGCACGGAAAATCATATGCCAGCTTAATTTGCGAATCGCATTCCAACCTCCTTCTTTGAAAGCTTGATCATACTGGCGACGGAAAAAATCAAGATTACCTTCATTGAAGACAAAATTCATATTCTTCAATACATACTTGTCATATTTCTGGTCGCCTACTTTATCGGCAAGTTCCATCAATGCGATATTAGTGACCCCATTCGTGTAGTGCCAGTTATTGTATTTACAAGCCACTTTCACATCCATTGACAGAGGAAGTTTTTTTACAGATTTGTAAACCTCTCCAGTCTTGGTGTTCTTAAATTCGTACGTAGTACTATCAAGTATCCGATCGGCAATTTTCACAGCAGCCTCTTTTGCACTCATTTTAGTCTGAGCGGAAAGAGAAATAGTACACAAGAAAAGAGCACAAGATATAAAGATTCGTTTCATGGATATAACTGCTTTGATGATTATTTAGGTAAATTGAACGCTGTTGTCATTTCACGCATTTGTTCCTGACTCATACCATCAGGAACAAAGCCCATATTACGTGCATTAATATAGATCTGAGCCGATTTGCTTAATACATCAATCTGATCAAACGCATCCATAATATCTTCACCAACAGCACAGGCACCATGTTTTTCCCACATCACTACATCATAATCGTCTAACTCTTTAATTGTGGCCTCAGCCAATGCTACAGAGCTTGGCAATGCATACGGAATAATACCCAAACCACGCGGACAGAAAGCCTTTGTTTCGGGTATCATACTCCAAAGCAGATTGGTCAGCACGTCCTTCTTCAGGAAAGGTTCATGATGCGTCATAGCAATTAGCTCAATAGGATGCGTATGAAGAGATGCTTTATAGGTAGATCTTTTACTAATCAGATAATTGTGCATGCACAAATGTGACGGAAGTTCAGAAGTCGGTTGTACAGGTTGGTCGGCTATAATGACATAGCTGGCACAATCATCGAGAATACGAATGACAGAACCGTGCTCCATAGGCCAACGAGCCAAATCACGCATACGCTTGTTGGTTCCTTTGCAATAAAAATAGCACCCCCTCAAATAAGGAAGTACAGTACCAATAGCCTTCACTTCACTAATAGGAGCCAGAGCGCGGATTTCATCATCTACAAATTCTGTAATATTCACTACGATATTACCACCATTACGTTCGGCCCATCCTTTTTGCCAGAGGTATCCGGCTACCTCAGCGGCTTTGTTCACTTCATTTGTAAGAGCCGGACGATTTTCTAAAATTGATTTCATCTTTATTATTTACGATTTAACGATTTACGATTAAAAAACAAAATGATTTACGATTTGACGATTTACGATTTGACGATTGAAGTTACCTGATTTATTATTGGTTACAGACATTTTTCAATCGTAAATAGTAAATAATAAAATCGTAAATTCCTTTAGACTTGTGCCATAGCAACCACTATAATGGAAGAGATGAGTATCGCCAACCCTAAAATCAATGTCCCGATTGTTGAACTGTTTGCCCCTTTCCATTCTTTGAGAATAATCCCCCAAACATTACTGAAAGTAACATTTAAAGACATCAGAATACTCCAGGAGAATGCCAGCAACACTGGACTACCTACCAGAAAACTCTTTCCCATTTCCAAACCAAAGAACTGAGAATACCATAGTACTCCAGCCAATGCACAAAATAACAAATTATTAATCAGCTGACCTCCTTTAACAGAGAAATATTCTTTACCCGTTTTGTTTTTAATATTCTGTTGAATACAATATGCAGCATTAGTGCAGAAACCACCAAAAGTAACAAGGAAGATAACAGGCAGCCCTGCATACAGAGCTTCTACACCACCGTTAAGAGCTGCTTCTTTAATAGGAGTTCCCGCATCCAGCCCGAGGGCAAAACAAGCACTCATTACACCTGCCAGTAAAGCGACCAACAGACCTTTTGTTAATGCAAAGTCCTTTACGGCCACTTTTTTCTCTTCCTCAGTCATATTTTTGGAACGTAAACTACCGGCATAACCGATTACCGCAATACCGGCTAACGTGATACAGACCCCAATAAGCAACATCAATCCATCACCATGAAACAAATCCTTTCCGGCAAAAATAGCAGGGAAAAGAGTACCGAAGCCGGCACAAGTCCCTAACGCAATACTCTGCCCGAGAGCTATACCAAGATAACGCATACTAAGTCCGAACGTAAGTCCTCCAACACCCCACAACACCCCGTAGATAATAGCAGGAAGAGCTCCTCCTGAGCCCCATAACTCAATAAGGCTACTTCCCCCAGGAACAGCCAATAAAGCCCCTAACAAAGGAAATAAAAGCCATGCAAAAATCCCCTGCACCAGCCAAAAACTTTCCCAAGACCAGTTTTTTACTTTATTTATAGGCACATACGAGCTACTCTGTCCGAAGCTTCCAATGGCAATAATAATGAGTCCTATCAGTGTATTCATGTATATTAGTGATTAGTTGATTAGTAATTAGCGATTAGCGATAAATAAGTGACGAGTGATAAGTGATAAGTAACAGCGAAACCCGCTAATCACTCATCACTTATCACTAACCACTAATTCACTACGCCCCTCTTTTTGAAGTTACTTCTACCTCGTATTTCTCTATTTCTGCGATAAAATCTTCACCTACAGGAACATTATTCTTCAGACAGAACATATCCCAAACAGCATTCCACGGAAGTGATTTCGATTCTTCGAGCAGAGCAAGGCGCTGAAATAATTTATCGTCAGCTTCGTATTCACGAAGTTTAGCAATCGGTTCAAGTAAACCTTGCAGAAAACATTTCTGTGTGGCACGGCTACCAATAACATATGCTCCGATACGGTTAATGCTGGCATCAAAGTAGTCCAGACCGATATGTACACGATCAAGTGCATTGCAACGTACAACTTCTTTTGCCAGATCCAATGTTTCATCGTTCATGATAGTCACATGATCACTATCCCAACGAACAGGACGACTAACATGCAACATAATTTCGGGTGTGTAAAGCAGCAAAGACGAAATCTTGTCGGCTACACTCTCAGTAGGATGGAAATGACCGGTATCCAATGTTACCATTTTATTACGACTTGCCCCGTAACCAATATAGAAGTCATTAGAGCCTACCGTATAACTCTCTAGGCCAATACCAAATACTTTTGATTCAATACAGTCCTTCATATGCTTATAGTCAATGGCAAAAATCTGATCCAGAGAATCTTTCAGCAATTCACGATAACGTAAACGATTCACAGTAATATCTTTACTACCATCGTGTACCCACAAATTCATAATACAAGGATCACCCTGGCGTTTACCCATCTCCTCAGCTATAGCACGACAACGCTTAGTATGCTCTATCCAGAAGTCACGAATTTCTTTGTCCGGATTTGACAAGGAAAGGTTTCCACTTTTTGGATGAGAGAAAGAGGTAGAATTGAAATCCAATTTCATTCCATGTTCTGCTCCCCACTGTATCCAACTTTCAAAATGTTTCGGTTCTACCTGATCACGGTCTACAAACTGTCCTCCAAAATCACCATAGATTTCGTGCAAATTCAGACGGTGTGTACCAGGTATATATGAAGCAGCTTTCAGAATATCTTGTCTAACTTCCTCTATATTACGTGCTTTACCCGGATAATTACCAGTAGCCTGGATACCTCCGCTCAATGATCCGTTTGATTCGAAGCCAGCCACATCATCTGCCTGCCAGCAATGTAAAGACAATGAAATTTTCTGTAAATCCTCAAGAGCTTTATTAGCATCAACCCCCACAGCCGCATAGCGTTCAACGGCTACGTCATAAGCTTTTTTAATCAATTCTTCTTTCATGATATTATATGTTTAAAGTGAATATAAGCCGTATCCCAATTCTCTGATTTTTGCGGTTTATAAGTTTTCAAAGGAATAGAGTTGTGAATAAGTTGTCGCATTCCTTTAATATCTTCCGCCTCACCTGCTGTCATAGCCTGTATCATAACATTTCCAATGGCAGTAGCCTCCGAAGGACCGGCTATAACCGGAATCCCGATTGCATTGGCAGTAAACTGATTCAATAACTCATTCCGGCTTCCTCCGCCTATTACATGAAGCGTCTCTATAGGCATAGGAGACAAATTACGTAGATTATCCAATACCTGACGATAGCGAAGCGCCAGACTCTCAAAAATACAACGTACAATTTGTCCGCGTGTTTCCGGTACAGGCTGATTGGTTTCTGCACAGTACCGACAAATCGCCTCCTGCATATCAGCAGGATTGGCAAAACAAGCGTCATCCGGATTAATCAGACTACGAAAAGGTTCAGCTTTCTCGGCTTCAGCTATCAATTCCGGATAAGAAATGTTTTCCCAACCTGTACGACAACGCTCGAGTAGCCACATACCACATATGTTTTTCAACAGACGAATCGTACCTGCTACTCCACCTTCATTGGTGAAGTTCAACCGTTCTGTCTCTTCTGTGATTACCGGAGCATCTGTTTCTACTCCCATCAGTGACCACGTACCACTACTTAAATAAGCAAAGTTACGATTCAACGCCGGAACGGCAGCTACAGCAGAAGCAGTATCATGTCCTGCTACAGCGATAACCGGAATAGCTCCCAGACCAGTGAGTTTCTGTATCTCTTTTGTCAACACTCCTACTTGTTCACCCGGATAAACAAAGCGTCCAAAATGTTCTTCAGTCAGTCCGACCACTTTCAACAATTCCGGCTCTAACTTCCGGGTTTGGGCATTGACCAACTGTGCCGTACTGGCGATAGTGTATTCTGTCACCATTTCGCCTGTCAACATATAACTCAAAGCATCCGGAATAAATAATATTTTATCGGCAACAGCCAACGCACTGTCACTATTGCCACGCAGCGTATCAAGTTGAAACAAAGAATTAAAATTCATCACTTGAATGCCTGTCAAACCATACACCCGGCTGCGGGGAACGCGGGTAAAGAGAGCTTCCGGCGCTCCATCCGTATGAGGGTCACGATAAGCATAAGGCTGACGCAGCAAATGTCCGTCTTTACCTACACAAACAAAATCAACACCCCAGGTATCAATGCCAATAGAAGTTATAGATACATTCCGTTTCGCCACCAGTTTCAGTCCATCTATAACAGACTGGTATAGAGCATAAATATCCCAATAGTAATGTCCTCTTACTTCAATAAGCTGATTGGGAAAACGATTTATCTCTTCCAGCTCCAATCCCTTATCCGAAAAGGAGCCTAAAATAGTACGTCCGCTGGTAGCACCCAGATCGACCGCAAAAAAAGAATTCTTCATGTCTGTATTATACGTGTTTATTTTGTGATATCTACATTCTTGTTATGTTCAAGTTTCAGTTTACTTTTAGCATTTACAGAAAAGTTATTCATCTTCCAGTCTTTTGCCCATGAAATGGTTCCTGCGTTCTCTCCACTGAAATGTACATTATCAAAGTCAAATCCATCAATTGTACTATTCTCTATACCAGACACCTTGATACAGGTTTGTGCGTTAGTGGCAGTAACATTCATAAAATGTACATTACGGAATTTGGGAGTTCCTTGTTTAGGATCTACCGGAGTCAACATCTTAATCCAGTGTGTCGGAACATTTTTTTCATCGTAACCTTCAGGCAACTTTGAAGTACTGTAAGCCGGATGCCAGTTTAAATCAACCACAAACGGATCGCGTACTCCAATCATTTCAATGTTACAGAGATAGATATCCTCTATTACACCACCACGCTGACAAGTACTCTTGAAACGTAATCCGTATTTTGTGCCCATACCTGTCATATTATAAGCCACAATATTGTTGATACCACCCGAAGTTTCGCTGCCACAAGTAAACAATCCGTCTCCATGTCCGGCAATGCAATCACGAATCACGACGTAACGGCAAGGACGATTCACCCGGAGACCATCACTGTCACGGCCTGCTTTCAGACAAAAATTATCATCATTGCAATTGATATTCGAGTTTTGTACCAATATATATTCTGAAGAGTCGATGTCTATGCCATCTGTACTGGGACCACGACCTTCAATATTATTACTAATAATAATTCCGTCAACAGTAACATATTTACTATATAAAATGTGTAAACTCCAGAAACCCGGCTGATAAAGCACTATGTTTTCTACTGTTACATTCTCACATTCGGCGATAAGAATACCTCGCGGACGTTCACAATCATAGTCAACAATCCAGCGTAACCCTTTCGGATCGTATTCTTTCCGCATCGAACGATACTTATCCCAGAAAACTTTGCCGCGACCGTTAATTACTCCATCACCGGAAATCGCGGCATTCTTCTTACCTATTATATTGACCAATGCCGAAGGCCAGTTCATTTCTACACCGGCCACCCGGGTATCTATTTTCTTATAATCATCAATGTCCTGCGAACCGATAAGCGTAGTTCCTTTAGGAATATTAAAATTGACATTATTACCTACAAAGAGAGCACCGGTCAGATAAATTCCCGGACTAAAAGTAACAATACCTCCTCCTGCCTGCTCAGCAGCGTCAATTGCTTTCTGAATAGCAGTGGTATTCATTTCCAATGCATCTCCTTTGGCACCGTAATCGGTTACATTATAAACGGTTTGTTGTACAGGAAAAGTCTTAGCGCCAACCTCCTTCATCCAAGGGAAATCGGGGATATTAGCAGTTTGTGCTGTAACGTTGAAACTTATAACAGACAGGAATACTCCTATCAGGCAAGTCAGGTTCTTCATGGTATACATTCAATTATTGTGAGTAATACTTTTAATGATACAAAAATAGGGGATTCCTCCCCTATTTGTGCTGCACGTTTTGATATAAAGGGTGTCTTATTTGACAATTTGGCTCACTCCTTCACAAAAGCGGATAATGAACTTTTCACCTTCTTTATTATGTATTGTCACATTCTTCAAAGTAATATTGCGACTATAAATAAATTCGGCTCCTATCTGAGAAGTAATATCCAGATTCTCAAGCGTTATACCATCAATTGGCATCTCCGGTATACCATTAAAAAACAGCGCCCGGCGTGCATTGGAACATACCAGATTCGAAATATGAATATTACGAAAACAAGGAGTAGTATCGTCTACCGGCAACGGGTCAACTTTAGCAGGAATCTTCTCACCACTCTCTAATACTTCAACAGCAGACTTACCTCCATAGTAAAGATTGAAAGTCACAGGTTCCGTCGGAATATCCATCATAGAAACGTTACGTATCCAGATATTCTCAACAACTCCCCCGCGTCCCCGCTTACTCTTGAAACGCAGTCCGACATCCGTCCCCAAAAACTGACAGTTACTAACGGAAACATTACGTACTCCACCACTCATCTCGCTGCCTACAACAAAACCGCCATGTCCTTTGAATACCGTACAGCCATCTACTACAACGTTCTCACAAGGACGGGCACGACGACGTCCGTCTTCATCCTTTCCACTTTTCAAGCAGATACCATCATCTCCTACATCAAATGTAGAATTCACAATCAGTGCATTTTTACAGGATTCCAAATCAAGCCCGTCACCATTCTGAGCATAACTCGGGTTACGTACCTGTATATCCTCTATCAAAACATTCTCACACATCAGAGGGTGTAGGTTCCATGCCGGAGAATTTTGAAAGATCACCCCTTGGAACCAGACGTTTTTACACTCTATCAGACTTACCATCACCGGACGCAGGAAATGACGTACGCTCTGCCACTCTTCCTCCGTCTTTAAATTCTGAGGTACATTCATATTGCTGATAGTATCTCCTTTAAGTGTTTGCGGATATGGAAACCAATAAGTAGGACGTTTATAAACTCCTCCCCGGGCAATGGTTTGTTTCCAGACACTTTCTGTCACTTTCTCACGTTTCAAAGGACGCCAATAATGACCGTTTCCATCTATTGCTCCTTGTCCGGTAATAGCTACATTAGTCAGATTACGTCCCGAAATAGGCGACTGGCAACGGCGAGTGTCTAATCCTTCAAACACAGTTTCTACCAACGGATAAAGTTCAACATCCGGAGAGAAGAGAATCACAGCCCCTTTCTCAATATGAAGATTAATATTACTTTTCAGAACAATAGGACCGGTCAGCCAAATACCTGCCGGAACAATCAAGTACCCACCTCCACGAGCCGATAATGTTTCAATAGCCTTTGCAAAAGCATCAGTACAAAGTTCCACCCCATTACCGACAGCACCAAAATCCGGCAGAAACACCTTCAGACTAGGAAACTGGGGTGCTTCTACTTTTGGCATTGTAAAGGGAAGTTTTTGGTATATTTCTTCATATTTATAAGTTTGTGCCCAGGACGGCAATACCGTCCATGCACAAAGAAACCAAACAATTAAAATTCTCTTCATTCGACTTTATTTATAATTCATAGGATTCACGTTAATTATGGTATGCTATTTATACGTTTTGATAGTTTCTATACTACCATCATCATAAAATCTCCTTTCGATCCTAAAACCTGTAGGAGAAGTCATTTCTTGTCCCATTATATTATAATAAACAGTGCGTAACAACCTTGCTGATGGCTTGCCATCTGTCTTTGGGCTTTCAAGACCTGTGGACAGTTGTTCCACTGCCTTTCGCAGTTGCGCATGTACATTATAATAAGCAGGCTTTGCTTTCAGTTCATGATTGAATAAAAGTGGAGCATTCTTTCTCCAAGAGTGGTTATCCGAAATACCCCAAACCAACATCGAGGAACAATTTTCATTCCTTAAAAATATTCTTGTAATTGCACCATATTCTTTCGCTTGTCTCTCGAGTGCATCCTCCGCTGTAGGATCAGCAAGGGCAATATCCAACTCTGTAATGATACACTTAAGCCCAAGATTGTCATAACGGCGGATATTCTTCTCCAATTTCATGGTATCAAGTTCACCTGTAGTGAAGTGGCACTGCAAACCACATCCTTCGATGGCCAAACCTGATTCTTTCAAGCGCTTAACAAGGTTGTAATAAGCTTCCGTCTTTGTTTTTCCTACCATCTCTGCCCCATACTCGTTGATATACAACTTAGCATCGGGATCAGCCTGATGTGCCCAAACGAAAGCTGAGTCAATAAACTCTTCACCGATATAAGTAGCCCAGATAGAGGGACGAAGTTTATAGGCTGTAGGATCAGAACGAACAATCGACTGGTCATCATCGAGTACCTCGTTGCATACGTCCCATTCCGTAATCTTACCTTTATATCTGCCAACAACATTGAATATATGATTTTTCAAGATATCCAAAAGTTGACGTTTGGAGAAATTGTTATTATTCTTCTTTCCATCCGAACTTACCCACGATGGAACCTGCTGATGCCATGCCAAGGTATGACCACGTACCACCTGCTCGTATCTGTCTGAAAGCCATAGAATGGCATCAGAACCTCCGTAATTGAATTCACCTTGGTTAGGTTCAGTGGCATCAAATTTCATCTCATTTTCACCAACAATCATATTGAATTGCTCCCCCACAAGACCAATCTCACCGTTAGTCTGGCTGAAATCATATCGATAACTGGCAGGTGCCCCACCAATATTTTTTCCTAATTTCCCAGCATAGAAACGGAGTGGAGTAGTCATATCCATATCCTCAGACCAGTCGTCATCGGGATAAACAGTCTCCCCATCATCCGGTTCGTCATCGTCCTCCCGGTCACCTTGCCCACTATAAGCGAGTGACGTCACTTTGGCCACTATGCAGAAACGACCATCTCCCACTTCTCGTTCATCCACTGCCCACGTATAGGACTTGGGATAACGGATGTCAAAATCCCAACTATCCACACCCTCCTTCATAGCTGAAAGCAAGACAATCTCATCACCCACATGCAGTTCGGCATCTTCTGCCAACGCTATCTTCAAACGAGGCTGCTTATCAGAGGTTTCAAAGTCTTCAGTTATCGTACTAAAGGCAAGTGTTCCTTTAATGTCAATCGCCGAAAAGTTTTTTGCATCTTTAATATATGCAATAATATTGGCTTCGGGATGCAAAGTTACTTTCACTGCCAACGCTGCTTTAGTATAGTCCGCAAAAGTGAGTGTACCCAACGCCTGGTCAACTGCAAACGGGTCTCCACCCGTCAATGTGCCATACACCTCTGTAGCGGCAGCAATATTTCCATCTCCACAAAGTGTAGCCCTATGATATACCATCACAGTACTACTATTACCAGTCGCACCCGATAAATTCTTTTGTAAAGCCACTTCTTTGTCATTTGCAACTATGATACCACCTTGAAGAACGCACAATCCTCCGTTGATATCGTTCTCGTTGCCTGTCAGATAATAATTACCAACACCTTCCTTGAGGATGCCCACTTTGTTGCCCGATGCTTGAGGTGCAATCAGACTACCCAACACACCATCAGTACCTTTACCTCCAATGACATAATAAGAATTGGCTGTACCTTTTTTATAATACCCTCCCAACTGAGAGTTTTTACTACCGTGGATTTCACCGATACGGATACCGCGGGTACCAGATTCCAATGCCAACATCGTACCGTCTCTCATGATGAGTGTCTTGTCGGCAAGAAGATTATTGCAATTCGATGCAGCCAGATTATCGGGTTGAAAAGTACCACTGCTCATAACCAACCCATAAAATCCGCAACTACCAATCACGTCTTTATAAGGATATAGTTCGATGCTTCCTTTAAAGCCACTCCAATCCGGTGTGGTGGTTCCTTTACTGGCAGAGGTTCCCAAATACGAGCGTTCACCTCCAGCATGTATTTTGAGCGTGCCTTCACCTGCCAACTTACCCGTCCATTCCGAATAGCGTGAGGTTAGCACATTGGCAATTTGTCCCGCAGAGATATAGATATTGTCAGAAATATTCCTATAGGAAGAAGCTGTGTTGTCCACACAATAATCGAAGGTACCATTATCTTCCACAGACACAAAATCATCATAGGTCCCAACCAATTGTATATCATCAATGTAAAAATCCGAATTGGCGTGATGGATGCCCAAGCGAAGTTTGTCGGAGACATTGTCAGGAGACAATCCCTTCATCGTATAAGTTTTCACTTGCCATTCGTTGTTATTACCCTGTTGGGGATAGCCTTCGTCACGATATACTTCCGTGTCACCTATAAAAGCTGCAAACTGCTTCCAATTGTCGATGTCGGTGGCACTGCGATACAAGCGATAACGTATGGAACCATAACGATCCGTTAATTCGTTGCCACGCAATGTACTGTTGATTATAAACTCAGGATGGCATCCCCAATCTTTCAACACGATATGGAGAACTTTGTTATCAGGGTTTGTTGGATCAGCTTCTACTATGGCAGTCGAAGTGATAGATCCACCGTTACTCTGCCATAGTTTCCATTCCGTTCCAATGGGATAATTCTCGAAATCGCACACTGTAAGGGGAGTGGCAACAGATACTACAGCCATTGTAGCTGTAAGCAAAAAAGCACAAATTTTCTTTTTCATCCTTAAATAATATATCGTTAAAAATTTGATTTACCATATAGGTTGATTCATGCAGTACATGCTACTGAAGCATATATTTTATAAATTTTGTTCAGTATTATTTTAAAGTTATCATCGAGGACTTTTTACATTTCCAAGAAGAAGGATAGCGCACTATCTGACAAATAAAAACAGAAAAATGGCCCAAAAATAAACTCTAAATAAATCGAGAAATACTTTTAAGAGGAAGATTAAAACAGACTCTCAACTTCGTGGTATATTCCTTCAAAGCATCACTGCAAATATTCTTAGTTTATGTGACTCAATTATTCTCCAAGAAAATAAGAGGTTACCGGTGCCTGCGGATATCCCATACTGCGATGAGCCACATAGCTACGATAGAGTGGATCCTGCATAAGCGTAATACGACGATCCTTTGCCGGAATAACAGTATGGTAAATGCGTAACTCTCCCGGAAGTGCAGTAATTAGCTCTTCACGCCAATCTCCTTCCATATCGGCCATCATCAGAATATCTCCCTCAATACCTTTGGTCAGGTCTTCGCCTTTCCACTTCCAGATACTCTGTTTCTTACCATTGGAAGAAGAGCCTGCTCCCCAACGATTATCATCGCCACGAAAGGTTTCACGAAGCAGATCGGCATCCCACCAAATCCAATTACGACAACCCGGAACCTCTTCACGGGTTACATTCAGTTTCTTTCCGTCTGAAGTCAACAAATACTTATCAGTACTCCCTCCTTTGCGGTCTTCACTGGCAAAGCACTCTAAACCGGGATATTCCGGATCAAAATCGGCTACCATACCATCACCTACGTGGTAAGTTGTATGCCCAATGTCCCATATTAATTCTCCGGTACGGGCACTCACAACAGATACCCCACGTCCATCTTCTTTTTTGGGTTCACTCACCATGAATACCTGTAATCCTTCCATATCCGGATGTAATTTACACAAATAGGCCTTATCGCTATGTCCTAATCCCGATGACCAGAGTAAAGTCCCATTATCATCAAGCATACAAGAACCCAGCAGTATCTCATCACGCCCATCACCGTCTACATCTCCCGTCACCATACTATGAGCTCCCATACTACGCACAACCGGATTTTCTTCGTCTCCATCCCAACGCCACATACGTTGTAGCTTACCTTCTTTTAATTGCCAGGCGTCTACCACCATCAACTTATAAGTACCACGGGCAGCGAGTATACAAGGTGTTTTCCCATCCAGATAAGCCACTCCCATCTGGTTGCGGTTCTGTCGGATCAGATTGCCATAACGATCATTCCGTTCGGGCCAGTCCACACGATCAATCTCTTTACCGGTCATTCCGTCCAGCACAGACAGATATTCACTACCACCACAAACACGTCCTTTCTCATTTTTTACAAAATCAGAACCGGCTGTTTTTATAGCAATTTCAGCTTTACCATCCCCATTAAAATCATAAACGATAAAAGGAGAATACCAGATACCAGGCTCAATACCAGGGCCCATATCATAGGTCCAAAGCCAGGTACCATCATTCAGATAGGCAGATATCTTATACGTTTTTCCGGTAGTATCTCCCGGCATACCCGGATCTACATTGGTTTCAGGTGTACGGATAATGTAATCATAAGCACCATCGCCATTCAAATCGGCTAAAGCTACTTTACCAGCCTTCGCATTATCTTTCAGCCGGATAGAAGTATAATTAGTACATTTCCCGACTTCAATCTCTACTCTTTCGGATGCAACAGGTGTAAGCCCTTTTACCACGGGAACTACCCAATAAACCGCCTTTTCCTGTACAGGAGCATTATCAATAAAGTCGCAGGTTTGCATCACAGGTTTATTAGTGAGACGGCGTTTCTTGCCATTTACTTCCCGATAAACATGAAAGGCGGTAGCAGGAGTATCTGTATTCAATAACCGCCAACTAAGGTAAACCCCTTTCCCATCCTGGGAAGGAGCGGCATAAAGTCCGCGATTCAAATGTTCCGTAATCCGCTCTTTAGCAAAACCCTCAACCAGTGGTTTGGGCTCATGCCGCGGATCAAGTATCTCATACATATATTGCCGCTCGCGAGGGTCCTGTGCATAAACAGCAACTACAGCAGACAAAAAAAGTATCAAAGCAAAATATTTATTCATAATAGAAAGTTCCTTTCTTCATTGGAATTACTTTTACCGGGCCAATCAATCCACTTGACACAGGTTCCCAGTTTCCATATCCCGTTTTTTTATAATCCAGGCTTACAATATTGGCATCTTTAAAAATACGCCAGGGTATTTCTCTCCGGTCCATATCCGCAATGCGATTGGCAGGTAAGTTAGTTACTTCTACCTCCAGTATATTTTCACCGGGACAAAGATATTTACCTACCAGGCAACGATAAGGAACTGACCACAATGTGGCAACGTCCTTTCCATTAATACGAACACGAGCGCTCTCACGCACATCACCCAAATCGAGTCTCCATTCAGGAATAGAAAGATCGTTCAGGTTAAATTTGAATGAATAAGAGGCTGTTCCCATTGTATTCTTTACTTCTGCTACCGGAAGTTCAGTCCATGAGCCCAGCGTTACCGAATCAGGAGCAGCCGAAACAGCCGGAATACTTTCTACGAAACGAAAGCCCCATTTACCCGTCAAAGTCAATCCATCGGCTTTTGGCTCGTAATATCCCCATGCAGAAGCCTGTACATCGGCATTCGTAAACGTTTTCAGCAATATTGATTCCCCGGATGCTACCTGCAAATACACCTCTGTACGTCCATCCTTCTGACGCAAAAGAGCTTTTCCACTCTCTCCGTTCACAGGATTATAGATCAGGACAGATGCAGCCTGAACTCCCAAAGGTATCCATCCTTCCGTATCTTCTCCTTTCAGGGCAGAAATAAAATAATGATATCCATCTTCGTTTGTACGACGGATACAACTCAAACCATAAGCTGTTTTCATCCTTTCGGGTTGTACACCTGTTTCCGCCAATGTGTGGTCATAATCCGTTCCAAACAAAATACGCCCTTTCCGTAATTTGTCTTTTTGTGCCATCAATTTCTTAAAAGCAGCACGACGTTCATTCAACCGGTCATATCCTGGAACATCTTCCGGATATTGTTCCAGAAATACAATAGTAGCTCCCTCATCTGCCAACCGGAATAATTTGGCAAGTACATCATCCGGCATCAGTCTCGCGCCCGGAATGAGTAACGCCTGATACACGGTACCTCCGGAGGTAACTAATTTCCCACCCATACAAGTAAGACAGCGTATGAAATTATCGGAAATATAATCCAAATCATAACCTGCATTATAAATACGATGAACTGCATCGATAAAACGGGGCGCACGCTTTGCCATTTTATGAATATCAAACATCAAGAGACGTCCGTCCTGCTCCTGCCACATATCATATACAGGCAGATATACCAGAAAATCATTATCAGATTTCCCCATCTGCAGAAAGCTCTGACAACGGGTTATATAATCAAAAAATGCCGGAGCATCCCGCCAGATATTATTTGTAGGGCTCATATCAACGGAAGCATAGAACTTCCATCCCGGCCATACAGCCTCAACAGGCGAATAAGTGGTCCCATGAAAATAGGTGTGATTTACCCCTGAGATAAACATCAGATCAATATCGGGCTTACACTGAGAAAGCGACGTACGAAAATGTTCCGTCAGCCAGGTGAATGTTTCAGACGAAGTAAATGGTTTACCGGCAATATGAGCAGCCGAAGAAGCATATTTCAGCATCGACAAGTCTGAATCGTTAGGACGTGTTAATGAATCACGGCGTAAACCACGGATTCCAAAATCAGAAATACCGAAACCCTCGCATTCGGGAACATCTACAGTAGTATACAGATCTATCAGATTGCCAGGTGAGCCATGTGCTTGATTACGTGTTTTGGAACCGTGTGAATGCGCCCATTCTGTCCATTGTCGGGTAAAGTTCTCTAAAAGTAATTCGGCAATCGTCTCCCGGTAGTCGGAAATAATCCGGGAAACCATATCCGTACGTTTATCCGACAAAAATTCCGGAAGATGTTCTTCCAGTTTATATCCGCGGCGTGTGGCAAATTCGTCAAAAAGATTTTCAGTCCAATCTGCCTTATAGACTTCGTAAGAATCATTGAAGAAGTTATGCGGATAAGGTGCTCCTGATGCTTCAAAGGCACGTTCAAAACGATTCAGATAATTTTTCACAGCCCGGCCGGACAAATGATCCATCACGTATCCCTCTCCTCCGGGAGCAGCGCGCTTCACTTTCTGGAATGTCTTTCCGCAAAAGGCAGCTATCAATTGCCAGTTTCCTTTGGGAGCTTTCCATTGCAAAATACCGTCTTTCACTTTAGACGTCAGGTTTATGCATTTCCCTTTATCAGAAAAAGCCATCAAACGGCTTAACTTAGCATAGGCACGTTGCTTCTCGTCAGCAACTTCTATTTTCTCTTTCAGTTGTTCACCACCCTGCAATGTATATTCCGATACGAAAAGCTTGCAGGCAGCGTCTTCTATGGTTACCTCAGGGCCTCCGAAAGGCCACCCGGTACCAGTATTCATATCAATCTGCATACCCAGGCGATTCGCTTCACCCTCAGTATATTGCAGCATCTCCATCCAATGAGAAGAAAGAAATGGAATATCATTTTCATCATTTCCTTTTACTCCATAGATAGGAGTTATCTCCATCGTTCCCATTCCCGCTTTCGCATAAGCATTCAGATTATGAGTCAGATTTTCTTTATCTACGGCACTTCCCATCCACCACCAACGGGCAGCAGGTTTCGATTCAGTGGTTATCTCCGGCCAACTTATTGTTTGTGCCGCTGCAAAAGGGCACAATAACCAAGCCAGTAACACTATTCTTATTTTTTTATCCATCATCCTAAGTAATGCATCACAATTAAATGATTATTTAGCGGGTATTATTTATACTAATTTTAAATCAGTACTCATCATTATTTTTATCACCTACTCTCCCAGTTCGATACATCCCATGATAAAAGGCCCCGTAGCTTTGGCATCGTTATCACGCATTTTCTCACCGATATAATATTCAAAACTACCATCCCGGTACGGATGTCCTCCCAGACCACCTACCTGACAACAACGCGTCAACGTAAGTGTACCATCAGGATTCTCAATAAGCAGTTTGTCTTTCAATCCCTTAAAAGCTTTCTCCGCTACCTCTCTGTATTTCGCATCAATATATCCTTTATTTACCGCTTTTGCATAAGCATACATACACTGTGAAGTTACAGATGCTTCCGGGAAATTGCCTTCACGCTTCGGCTGATCAATCACCTGGTACCATAAGCCGGCCTTATCCTGGTATTTAGGAAGTGTATCGGCAAGCCCTTGTATCCAGCTTATCATATCGGCACGTCCGGGATCATTCTCCGGAATATAGTCCAGAGCATCCACCAAAGCCATAAACCACCAGCCGATACTGCGCCCCCAGAAGTTAGGTGAATGTCCCGTTTCCGGATCTGCCCAACGCTGGCTTTTACTCTCGTCCCAAGCATGATGATACAAACCCGTTTTAGCATCATAAGTATGCTTGTGACAAAGTGTAAATTGTTTCACTGCCTCATCTATCCACATCGGTTGATTGAACTCCGCCCCATATTGTGCCAGAAAAGGTGAAGCCATATACAAACCATCCAACCATATTTGGTGCTGATAAATCAATTTATGCCAATATGCACCCTCCAGTGTACGGGGATGGTTCTTCAACTGTTTTATTAAAAGGTCCATTGCCATTTTATACTTTTCCTTACCCGTCTCACGATAAAGATCAAATAGCACTTTACCCGAATTAATATAATCAATGTTGTAGGTGGACACATCATACAGATGGATTTGCCCTGCTTCATTTATCAGCGAGTCCGCCCACGCCTCTACATAATCAAAATAACGCTTCTCACCTGTCTGTTTCCACATTTTTAGCATAGCGCAACAACCTACTCCCTGTGCATAGCCAAAAAACAAACGCTTTCCATGATCCAGTTGATAAGCCTTCGGAAACCGGCGCATCTCAGAATCAGCAAACCAGCGGGCATACGTATCCGGAGCAAAATGATCCGTACGGAAAGGTATGGCCGGGAAACCGGCTTTATTATAAAGATTCACACGGAAAAAGTTTCCGTAACCATAACGCACGGCTGTAGGCTGAGGAACCTCAGGAGCATAGAGTTCTACCTTATTCCCCTGGATCATTGCCGTTGCCGGATAAAAACGAGCATCTGAACCTGAAATAAAGAAACCTTTTACAGGGGTATCATCAGGGGTCTGCAATCCACTTTCTGCATAATCAAAAGTAAGTGTAACTTTTCCCTCTTTCACTTTCATATTCTTATAAAGCGGACCGGAATAAGCCCCCTTTTTACCATATTGTTTAGCCAAAGCCCAAGCTGCCAGACGTTCCCCTGTCACCTTTTTATTACGCGGATGAATATCGGTAGAATCAGCAGCATCTGTAATTACCGCCATACCCACATTGCGTAAACCACTCTGCCAGGTATTCAATTGTGCTTCACGAATGCCAGCAGGTTGTTTATAATGTGGAGCAATCTGCACAAAATAGAAAGGCATATCGGCCTGTCCCCATTCCTTACGCCAACTATTGATAAGGTTTGTAAATACCTCCTGATACTTTTCATAACGAATGGAATTAGATTCTCCCTGATACCAGATATTCCCTTTTATTGTATAACCCAGAATCGGAGCAATCATACCATTCCACAAGGTAGCCGGTACTTTACATTTATCTTTTTCACGTTTCACGTTTTGCACAGCAAAATCTTCCAGAACATCAGAATATAATGGGTTATTTTTCATAACCTCCATCTTCGTCCATGACTCAGCATGCGTACCTCCCCAGGTAGACTGGATCAACCCAACCGGAATTTGTAATTCTTTATAAAGTTTACGCCCGAATGTGAATCCAACAGCCGAGAAATCTTTTAAATTCTCCGGATTACAAATCACCCACTGCCCTACACAATCCTCTTTTTCATCCTCAGGCGCAAGTTGGTGCTCTACATGAAAAAGTCGAATAGAAGGATAATCAGCATCTTTCATCTCTTCCGCTTCATTTATCATCCCCGTTTTCCATTTAACTTTAGGATCACGTGCCACCGGAAACTCCATATTAGACTGTCCCGTACAAAGCCATACTTCACCTATTAATATATTATGTATGGTAATCGTGTTTTCTCCTTTTACAATCAGTGTCTGATTATCCATCACCCCAGGAGTTTTCAACTGTAGCTTCCAATGTCCGTCAGCAGATGTCTGCACCGCATAATTTCTTTTATCCCAAGAAGGAGAAACAGTCACCTGTTCACCCGGACGGGCTTTTCCCCAGATATTCACCTGAGTTTTTTGTTGCAACACCATGTTGTCTGAGAAAATAGAAGGAAGCGTTACTTTACCTTGTACCGGAAACGAAACAACATATAAGAATAGAAGTATAAAGTACCAAAACTGCTTTTTCATGTGCTTTTGATAGTTTAAGAAAATTAATAGATTTATTGATGATGCAAAAATAGGCAGAATCATCCAAAGCATTGATCTGTTTTTTGACTGTAATCTTAACCTTTTTGTCGTTTCATATCAAAAATCACTTGTTCGTAGAATATCTCTGTTACATATTCATTTTTCTATAAATCAACCGATAGGCTTTATTTAAAAGCCAAAAAAAGTTAAAGACCACAAGAAATCTAAGTAAATAAAGTTACCTTTGAAAAATCCTTAAAACAAATGCTATGATTAAGGTGGTTTTACATAAAATAATTTATTGGAGTATAATATTAATCCCAATACTCCGAGCAAATTCTTTGTTCGCCCAAGTTCCAGTGATATCAATTCCTCAATCGGCAGAAATAGGTCGTTTCGATAACTTCCACCAAACTTCTCCACAAAAAACACCTGGCATATCATCTTCTCGTGACGCCTTGATTCAAAGGCAAAATGAGGCCATCATACGTGAGGTAAAAGAAAACGAACGTAGAAGAGCAGCCATCAACCGCCAATATGCTATTCAGAAATACATGAAATCCAACTCAATCCCTTTACCGGATTTTTCCTCAACTCCCGGTTCAGAATGTTTTCAAAGTGCCCGTGAAGAGATACTTGAAATGCTTGAAGGCAAAAAGAAGATGAGTCTGAAAAGAGCCGTATTCGTGACGGAAAACGCTTTTTTCGGGAATAAAATGAAATATGAAGAGTTTGATGCAGCCATTCTGAATTTAAAGCACATTTGTCTGCTGAAAATGCAGGAAGAAAAATTAGATAAGAATGACGGGTTAGCAAAGTTAATGATGATCTTTCGTATTCTGTCGGAAGTTATTGAAGTCAAAGAACCCGGTAGTGAAAAAACAATCATTCATCACCCGATGAAATATGATTTTGAAGATTATCGCGCAGATGTTAACACCAGTAATTATATGGTATCAAAGCTTTTAGCCCAAAACACAGGACAGTGCCATTCCATGCCTTTATTGTTTTTGATTCTTGCCGAAGAGTTGGAAACAGAAGCTTTCTGGTGTTTTTCACCGAGCCACTCTTTTATAAAATTCCAAGACAAGCAAAACCGTTGGTATAACATAGAGCTAACTCAAGGTGCTGTTGTCACAGATGATTTCTATATGAATAGCGGCTTCATTAAATCCAAAGCTATACAGACAGGTATTTATCCGAATCCACAGACTATGAAACAGACCATTGCCCATATGCTCAATGACTTGTCTGCTTATTACATTTCCCGTTATGGCTATGATCATTTTATAGAAGAAAACAGCAATTTAGTTTTGCGCTATTCCCCTTCTGATTTAACGGCTTATCAACATTACGCAAACACCTGTACTGTACAAACTCTATATGTTATTAATAATTCGGTCAATGCGGGGTATAGTAGAGATCTTGTAGAACCTCGTGCTGTAAGTTTTGGAAATTATTTGCGAAGTACTTACTCATTGCCACCATTGAGAGAACAATATGGTTACATAAAAGAAAATTTCCACCAATTTAGAGGAAATGAAAAAATATCAGATTTTGCTACACTAGGCAATAATTCCAATAAAACAAGTTACGGTTTTAGTTATACAAAAACCACAACAATTGTTGAGAGTTACAAGAAAAATTTCCTGGGTTTAAGAGTACCTGATAAGACAAGAAAGGAAACTACTACTCATTATATGACTGTGTCTAGAGATAAAACAATAATGTCTCTTTTCAGACACATAATAGTGAAGAAGAATACAGAAACGCAACCTCCAATTGGTAGATTATGAAAAAATATAACACAAATAAGATACTCGGATTGATAACAATATGTATTAATGTACTGTTATTTTTCAAATCTCTCTATTTGCTTTTTGTATATAATTTCACTGACAGATTGTTTTTGTTTATGTATCCGAATTGGGTCTTATTGATAAACGCTTTGCTTGGGATTATTGGAGCTTATATAGCACTACTTCTGTTCAAGAATATGATTGGATTTAAATTGTTTTTGATTGTAACATTAGTATTGTGGTTTATTTCTTTATCGAATTATTTTCTCTCAATGTATTGAGAAAAGTAACAAGTTTGTGTTTTGGTCTGCCCAAAACTGTTTGAATAGTTTAAATCCCGTTGGTCTAAAAGTGGCTAACGGGATTTTTTGCTGTATTTTAGGAATAGGCCTGCAGGACAGGCAGTATGGTCTTCTATTCCTACCCATGGAGGAAGAAACCCTGCAGGATATCTACAAAACCTTCCTAGCTAAAAAAACGGGGCATCCGTATAAAAAACTTCTGTACCAACGGAACAGTGTAATGTTAGGGCTGATGGTCTTCCAGGGATTAGACAGCGGTGATCTGGAACGATTGACGGCCAAAGACATCAACCTGAGGGAAGGCATTGTTTAATTGCAACATCGAAGAATAACGCGACAAAAACGCTCAGACTGAAATCAGTTCAGATACTCTCTATTAACCACTACATGCCCCATACAAGGCTCAGCCGAATAAAAAACAGGAAACCACAGAACGGTTCTTTATCAAAAGCAAAGTCAATGATCTGGTATCAACTCTTGTAACCAGGCTTAAACAACAGCATCCTGAAATCCGCAATCCAAGGCACATCCGTTCGTCGGTCATTATGAACTGGCTGAAGAAGTACCACATCCGTCAGGTGCAATACATGGCCGGGCATAAAAGAGTTTGTTCCACCGAACGTTACAAGCGGAAGGACCTGCACGATTGGACATTGCAACTTCAAAAGTACCATCCGATCAGATAAATCGGCCATACAATCTGACCAACTCCTGCTTTTTTCTTTCAAATGAAATCAATTGAAAAGAAAAAATCTTATCTTTGGAAGTCAGAGAGAGTTAACGGGTTATGTTTTCATATCGAAAGACGGATTAAGAAAAAATACGTTTTGATATCAATTCTCCACATGGGGATGCTCCCCATATTCATTTAGAAATCTTTAAAATAGAAAAATGCAATACCAGGAACTCATCGTATATACCCTCAATAAATTTAATAAGATCAAAAAACATGAAAGCTATTTATAATAACATGAAATTTATAATCAAAAATGATTTTCCAGAAATAGGTACATATTTATATGTTTTTGAAAAAGGTAAATGCATTGCGGATTACTTACAGGACGACAGTTTATTATGTAAAGAATTTGCACTAGAAAAATATGGAGTTCCTATGGATATTTGGCAAGAAAATGAAGACGATTAAAATCCAAGATATTTTCCACTCAATCAAACAGGCTTTATTTTGCACTCAAAATCATTTTTGTTTTATGTTAAGATGTGTTTCAATGACACCTTTTGTTTTTCGGTCGGGATTTTTTTTGATTTGACGACACATCGTATATATCCCTAATCAATAATTCAATAAAATTGAAAATATAGAAGCTGTTTCCAAGAAGCCTAAGATAACTTTGCAATCTTTTATATTAATTATATCGCTGCACTAAGTCCCCCTCCCTTCCAGGGTTTATTAAAACCATTTTTGAATAAATTCTGCTTTCATGTATAAAAAGAATAAAAAAGTTTGGTTTTATGCATCATATCTCCAAAATATTGCATACTTTTGCACCATTCTTAGAATAATTATACAAGATGAAAAAGAAAGCAAACCGATTAGATGCTATTAAAATGATTATCTCGAGCAAAGAGGTAGGGTCACAGGAAGAACTTCTGCAAGCACTTGCTGCTGAAGGTTTCGAACTGACTCAGGCTACTCTTTCTCGCGACCTGAAACAATTGAAGGTAGCCAAAGCAGCCAGCATGAATGGTAAATATGTGTATGTATTGCCCAATGACATCATGTATAAACGCGTGGGTGACCAAAGTGCCACTGAGATGTTGATGAACAATGGTTTTATATCCCTACAGTTTTCTGGTAATATTGCTGTTATCAAAACACGTCCTGGATATGCCAGCAGTATGGCTTATGACATTGATAACCGTGAGTTCGGAGATATTTTAGGTACCATTGCAGGAGATGATACTATCATGTTAGTACTGCGTGAAGGGGCTGAACCTAAAATGGTACGAAACTTCTTGTCGCTCATCTTCCCGAATATACAATAATCATATAACAATATACTCGACACACGAATTAAAGAAATGGAGACTCAAAAAATAGATGTGATGGTAGCCGACGCCTCACATGAGGTTTACGTTGACACTATTTTGGAGACAATTAAAAACGCAGCGAAAGTGCGCGGAACAGGGATTGCAGAACGTACACATGAATATGTTGCTACCAAAATGAAGGAAGGCAAAGCTATTATCGCCCTTGAAGGAGAAAAATTTGCAGGCTTTACTTATATTGAGTCATGGGGTAACAAACAATATGTAGCAACGTCAGGACTTATTGTACATCCCGACTACCGTGGATTGGGACTGGCAAAACGCATCAAACAAGCCTCTTTCAAACTGGCTCGTTTACGTTGGCCATGGGCTAAGATATTCAGTTTGACCAGCGGTGCTGCTGTAATGAAAATGAATACAGAACTTGGTTATGTACCTGTAACATTCAATGAGCTGACTGATGATGAATCATTTTGGCGCGGTTGCGAAGGTTGTATCAATCATGACATACTAGTGGCAAAAAACCGTAAGTTCTGCATCTGTACAGCTATGCTTTACGACCCCGAAAAACATAAAGAAGATATTATATAAATAAGGAGATATATCATGGAACAGAAAAAGAAAGTGGTAGTTGCATTCAGTGGAGGATTGGATACCTCATATACTGTAATGTACCTGGCCAAAGAAAAAGGCTATGAAGTATATGCAGCATGTGCCAATACAGGAGGTTTCAGCGACGAACAACTGAAACAGAATGAAGAAAACGCCTATAAGTTGGGAGCTGTGAAATATGTTACACTCGACGTAACACAAGAGTACTACGAAAAGAGCTTGAAATACATGATATTCGGAAATGTATTGCGTAATGGTACTTATCCCATCTCTGTCAGTTCAGAGCGTATTTTCCAGGCACTTGCCATTGCACGTTATGCAAATGAAATCGGTGCGGATGCCATCGCTCATGGTTCTACCGGAGCCGGAAACGACCAGATTCGTTTTGATATGACTTTTCTGGTACTTGCACCGGGTGTGGAAATCATTACACTAACCCGTGATATGGCATTGAGCCGTCAGGAAGAGATTGACTATCTGAACAAAAATGGTTTCAGTGCCGACTTTACAAAACTCAAATACTCTTATAACGTAGGTTTATGGGGAACTTCCATCTGCGGCGGTGAGATACTGGATTCCGCAAAAGGATTGCCCGAAACTGCTTATCTGAAGCAAGTTGAAAAAGAAGGTAGCGAACAGTTACGCCTTGAATTCAAACAAGGAGAACTTCATGCCGTAAACGGAGAAGTATTCGAAGATAAAATTGCCGCTATTCAGAAAGTGGAAGAAATTGGTGCCGCTTATGGTATTGGACGTGATATGCACGTTGGCGACACAATCATCGGCATTAAAGGCCGTGTTGGTTTTGAAGCTGCCGCTCCTATGCTGATCATCGGTGCTCATCGTTTCCTTGAAAAATATACATTGAGTAAATGGCAACAATACTGGAAAGACCAGGTAGCCAACTGGTATGGCATGTTCCTTCATGAAAGCCAGTATCTGGAACCTGTGATGAGAGACATTGAAGCTATGCTACAGGAATCACAACGCAATGTGAACGGTACGGCTATCCTTGAACTCCGTCCGCTCTCTTTCTCTACCATCGGTGTAGAATCTGAAGATGATCTTGTAAAAACAAAGTTTGGTGAGTACGGTGAAATGCAAAAAGGCTGGACAGCCGAAGATGCAAAAGGCTTCATAAAAGTAACTTCCACCCCACTACGCGTTTATTACGCAAACCATAAGGACGAAGAGATTTAGTCCCCGATGAGTAACGAACGTAAACTGACACGCTCACGTAGTGATAGAATGCTTGCAGGTGTTTGCGGCGGGTTGGCCCAATTCTTCGGATTGGATGCCTCTCTCGTACGCATCGCCTATGCTATACTAACAATATTCACCGCATTTGCCGGTGTCCCTGTATATATTTTAATGTGGATTATCATTCCCGAAGAAAAAAACAGATATTCAAATGATTAAAGTAGGAATAATAGGCGGAGCCGGATATACCGCAGGTGAATTAATACGCTTGCTTCTGAATCATCCTGAAGCCGAAATTGTATTCATTAATAGTAGTAGTAATGCCGGAAATAAAATAACCGACGTACACGAAGGACTTTACGGAGAGTGCGATCTGACTTTTACAGACGAACTTCCATTGGATGACATTGATGTACTTTTCTTTTGCACCGCTCATGGCGATACAAAGAAATTTATAGAGAGCCACAACCTCCCGGAAGAGCTGAAAATCATCGATCTTTCTATGGATTATCGTATCGCTTCTCCGGATCATGACTTTATCTACGGACTGCCCGAACTGAATCGACGCGCCACTTGTTCTGCCAAGCATGTAGCCAACCCCGGCTGTTTCGCAACTTGCATTCAGTTAGGGCTGCTTCCACTTGCCAAACATTTGATGCTGAATGATGACATCATGGTGAATGCCATAACCGGAAGCACAGGAGCCGGAGTAAAACCCGGTGCAACCAGCCATTTCAGTTGGCGCAATAACAATCTGAGCGTATACAAAGCTTTCAATCATCAGCATGTGCCTGAAATCAAACAGTCACTGAAGCAACTGCAAAACAGCTTCGAGGCAGAGATAGATTTCATCCCTTACCGGGGAGATTTTCCACGTGGCATCTTCACTACAATTGTCGTAAAAACAAAAGTTGCTCTGGAAGAGATCGTACGCATGTATGAGGAGTATTATGCCAAAGACTCTTTTGTGCATATCGTAGAAAAGAATATCGATTTGAAGCAGGTTGTCAACACCAACAAGTGTCTGATACATCTGGAGAAACACGGTGATAAGTTACTCATCATCTCCTGTATCGACAACTTACTGAAAGGTGCCAGCGGACAAGCTGTCCACAACATGAATCTAATGTTCAATCTGGAAGAAACAGTAGGTCTCCGGCTAAAACCATCGGCCTTTTAGATTGACGATTGGACGATTTACAATTAGACGATTGGAGTTACTTCAATTGTAAATCGTAAATCAATAAAAGTAACTTCAATCGTAAATTGTAAATCGTAAAATTGTAAATATCATGATGAATTTATTCGATGTATATCCTCTTTTCGATATAAATATAGTCAAAGGAAAAGGCTGCCATGTATGGGACGAAAACGGAACAGAATATCTCGACCTTTATGGTGGTCATGCCGTTATCTCCATCGGGCATGCTCATCCGCACTATGTTGAAATGATTAGCAATCAGGTTGCAAAACTTGGCTTCTATTCAAACTCAGTGATCAACAAGCTACAACAAGAAGTAGCAGCACGTTTGGGAAAGATTTCAGGTTATGATGATTATTCGCTTTTCCTTATTAATAGTGGAGCAGAAGCGAATGAGAATGCTCTTAAACTGGCTTCATTTCACAATGGAAGAACAAAAGTAATCTCTTTCAGCAAAGCTTTTCACGGACGCACTTCATTAGCAGTAGAAGCTACGGACAATCCAAAAATCATTGCTCCAATCAATGCCAATGAACATGTAACCTATCTCCCATTGAATGATACGGAAGCAATGAAAGCCGAACTGGCTAAAGGTGACGTTTGTGCCGTTATTATCGAAGGTATCCAGGGAGTAGGCGGAATCAAGCTACCTACTACAGAATTCATGCAGGAACTTCGCAAAGCATGCACCGAGAATGGTACGATACTTATTCTGGATGAAATTCAAAGTGGCTATGGACGTAGCGGTAAATTCTTTGCTCATCAATATACAGGTATCAAACCCGATATCATTACTGTAGCCAAAGGTATTGCCAATGGTTTTCCTATGGCAGGAGTACTTATCAGCCCGATGTTTACACCGGTTTACGGTATGTTAGGTACCACTTTCGGAGGTAACCACCTTGCTTGTGCCGCTGCACTTGCCGTATTGGATGTTATAGAACAGGAACAACTGATAGAAAATGCTGCAACAGTAGGTACTTATCTGATAGAAGAGTTAAAGAAGTTCCCGCAAATTAAAGAAGTACGCGGTGAAGGATTAATGATTGGTATGGAATTCGAAACTCCTATCAAAGAACTACGCACGAAATTGCTGAAAGAACAAAAAGTATTTACCGGTGTAAGTGGTACAAATGTCATTCGCCTCCTGCCACCTCTCTGCCTCAGTATGGAAGAAGCAACAGAGTTTCTGAACCGATTAAAGAAGATACTTTAGTACTTTACGTTACTAACGTACCCCAAAAGCACTTTTAGAAAAATAGTTTCTTACGATATCAAAACAATTATTAAGCCGTATTGATTTTTTCGATACGGCTTAATAATTTTAACCGCCAAAGTTCAGCCATCCTTTTTTATTACAAAGTAACACATTCCTTTCTCTTTCGTTTTATTTCTTTTGTCACATCTTATAAACATCAACAAGTTTCTCTACGATGATCACTTCGTTTCTCGTAGAGTTTCGACTCGATCTCCGTAGAGAAACGAGGCGATTCTCGTAGAGGAAAAATAAAGATAGATAACATATTGATTTACAGCATTTTGACAGAGTATTAAAATGTTATATATTTTCAATATCTAAACAATCTTTTTATCTATTTATTTAGCATTTATATGTATCCAAAATCACAACATGTTTCGGATCTTTTGTATATAATCCCGGGCATAAAGCTGTTGTTTTGTGAATCAGGCTGTAATTCAGACGCAATAACTTATTAGTAATATATTAATCACTATGAAAAAGTGCTTCCTCTCAACTTCATATTTTTTCAGAAAATACAATTTTATTTCTTTGTTATGATTCTTGGCTAGACGTACACACATGAAAAAAGCAATATTTTCAATTGTTTGTCACGCACAGGCGATATCCATACATTTGACGATGTTATTCAAACTCCTTTATTGAACATAAAAAAATCCGAATACACGGATGAAAAGACTATTAAAGAAATATATCCAACTAATACACACGGGCATTAGTATAACCGGAAAATTATGAATAGGAATTTGGCTATGAAAAGATTTCTATCTACATTTGCTTACTTATTATATATACTTAAAATGAAGCAAACAAATACAGAAAAAGATACTCCGAAAGTTAGTGTAATCATTCCCGTATATAATACAGAAAAATATTTACAATTAGCAATAGAAAGTATTTGTCAGCAAACACTATATGAACTGGAGATAATCATTGTGGATGATGGTTCAACAGACAGAAGCCCCGACATATCGCACCAGTTAGCTGAACAAGATCATCGGATACAAGTATACAAACAAAAGAATCAAGGGCCATCTGTAACCCGGAATACAGGAATGGAATATGCTAAAGGACAGTATATCTATTTTATGGATAGTGATGACCGACTCGAAACCAATGCGCTTGAGCTTTGTTATCAAAAATGTGAAACAGAATATTTGGATTTTGTTTTTTTTGACGCTGAGAATTTTAGTGAGGAAATAACTGAAAATCTGCCAGCTTTAACCTATTCGCACACAAAAGAATTGGAAGACAAAACTTATGGAGGATGTGAAATGCTAAGCATTCAGGTGAAAAAACATCAGTTTACCCCTTCTCCGTGTCTCAATTTTATCCGTCGCTCATTTTTGCAGAAACATGCATTAAAATTCTATCCACATATTCTGCATGAAGACCAACTATTCACTTCATTACTCTATTTACAGGCTCAAAATGTAGGATTTATTAAACGAAATCTCTTTCATCGCAGACTACGTCCGAGCTCTATTATGACCAGCCGTTTCGCTTGGAAAAACATGTCAAGTTACTTAACTGTAGTATATGAGTTGAACTATTTCGGTCAAAAACAAAGCCATGAAATTCAGAAAACAATCCATCTTTTTCTTTCTCAGATGCTCGATGCCGCTGTATGGCAGGCACATGCACTGCCACTACAACAACGAATCAAACTCCTCATCCTCTGCCTGACGAAATACAGAAAATATGTCACACCACGCACACTGGCAGTACTAATGATAAAAAGAAAGAAATAGCTCTATGACAAGTAACCTCAAACAACAGCTTTTCTCCGGTGTATTCTATACCGCCCTTGCCAAATACAGCGGTATTATCATTTCCCTTGTGGTGGCCGGAGTGCTGGCACGGCTCCTCTCACCAGACGATTTTGGTATAGTTGCCATCGCTACAGTCATCATCGCCTTCTTCAGTATCTTTACTGATATGGGCATCTCCCCTGCCATTATACAAGATAAAACACTGACCGAACATGAACTGTCTGACATCTTTTCATTCACCCTCTGGATGGGAATAGGGCTATCAGTACTCTTCTTTGCCGCCTCGTGGCCCATTGCTGCCTATTATGACAGCCCAATCTTGCGCATCTTATGCCAATTGCTCTGTGTCAACCTCTTTTTTGCCTCTGCCAACATAGTGCCCAATGCACTGTTTTATAAAAATAAAGAGTTTAAGTTCATCGCCCTGCGTAGCTTCGGTATACAAATGGCGAGTGGCGCAGCTGCAGTCACCGCTGCTCTGAGTGGTGCCGGACTGTATGCATTAATAATCAGTCCAATTCTTTCCAGTATACTGATATTCGGTATATCAATTAAACGTTATCCTCAGCATGCCTCGCTAACGTTGGGATTGAAAGCCATTCGCAAAATATTTTCCTACTCTGCCTATCAATTCCTGTTCAATGTCATCAACTACTTCAGCAGAAACCTGGACAAGCTATTAATTGGCAAGTACATGGGTATGTCTCAGCTGGGCTATTATGAAAAATCCTACAGATTGATGATGCTTCCGCTTCAGAATATCACGCAAGTAATTACACCGGTAATGCATCCCATTTTCAGTGATTATCAGAATGACCTGCAACGCCTCGGCTCTGCCTACGAACGTATTATGCGCTTGCTTGCTTTTATCGGGATACCACTCAGCGTATTGTTATTTTTCACAGCCAAAGAAGTTACCCTTATCATCTTCGGAGATCAGTGGTTACCCTCTGTACCTGTATTCCGTATTCTCACCCTCTCGGTGGGAGTACAGATTATCCTCTCCTCGTCCGGAAGTATCTTTCAAGCAGCGGGAGATACGCGTAGCCTGTTTATCTGTGGATTATTCTCGTCCCTGCTCAACGTAAGTGGTATGTTGCTGGGCATTTTTTGGTTTGGCACACTCGAAGCAGTGGCATGGTGCATTGTCATTACATTTTGTATCAACTTCATCCAATGCTATTGGCAGATGTACCGCATCACACTCAAACGAAGCATGTGGACACTGTTGCGACAATTCGTGTCACCTATTATTGTGAGTATGCTTATTGCTGCCACGCTGCTACCGCTACACTATCTTACAGAGGGGAACAACATTTTTTTCACGTTACTATTGAAAAGTATTATAAGTTTCCTTATCTTTGGGCTGTACATACAGACCACACACGAATATGATCTGATAAGAAAAGCACGCGGGCTGGTCGGAAAACTAAGAAAAAAAATAAACGATACAAACAAGTAACAAAGCAAACAATGAAAATATTGTTTCTTATCTTTCACGGATTTGATGAAGCCAATGGCATCAGCAAGAAAATTCGTTATCAGGTGAAGGCATTGCGTGAGTGTGGGGCCGATGTACGTGTGTGCTACTATGACATTGCTCCTAACGGACATCGTCAATGGTTAGTAAATGAAGAAGTTATTGCAGATCTGGGAAAAGGTGAAATAGCTAAAATAAAGAAACGTGTGTACTTTAAACCGATCTATGAATATGCACAAAATGAAAGTATCGATTTAGTTTATATTCGCTCATTCCACAACGCCAATCCGTTTACTATTCATCTGATAAAGCAGTTGAAGACTATGGGAGCGCGTGTCATAATGGAAATCCCGACTTATCCTTATGACCAGGAATATGTCACTCCCGGTATGAAAGTTTACCTTACCATAGACCGACATTTCCGACATAAATTAGCCAGAGAACTGGATGCAATTATTACATTTTCTGATAAAGAAAAAATATTCGGAGTTCCTACCATTCGTATATCCAATGGTATTGATTTTGATGCTATACCTTTGAAACAACACATAAACGATACCTCCCACGAACTACATCTGATCGGAGTGGCCGAAGTACATTACTGGCATGGTTTTGACCGTCTGATACAAGGATTAGCGGAGTATTATCTTCAAGAGCAATCCTACAAGGTATTTTTTCACATTGTAGGTCAATTAAGTGGTGAACGCGAACGACAAGAGATAATACCAGCTATCTACAACAACGGACTAACACCTTACGTGATACTTCATGGTGCACGCTATGGTAAAGAACTGGACGAACTTTTCGAGCAGGCTGATCTAGGGATCGGAAGCTTAGGACGCCATCGAAGCGGGATTGACAAAATAAAAGTATTAAAAAACAGGGAATACGCTGCCCGCGGATTAGCTTTCACATATTCGGAAACGGATGAAGACTTTGACAATATGCCATACGTATGGAAAGTGCCTGCAAATGAGACTTCTATGGATATACAAAAGTTAATAGAGTTTCATCAGAGCATCCATCTCCAACCAATAGAAATACGGAATTCTATAGCTAACCTATCATGGAAACATCAGATGCAGGAAGTGATAAACCAGATTTCACTAATGACTACTCATAATGCTTAAACAGATATGACGAACACTCCCCTTAAATTAGTTTATTGTATCCCCTCTTTACATATTCCGGGTGGTATGGAACGGGTGTTGACCATTAAAGCCAACTATTTTGCAGAAGTGTACGGATATGACATATCTATCATTCTTACTGATGGCGAAGGCCAAAAAACGTTTTATGAACTCTCCCCTAAAATCCATATTATCCATCTGAATCTGAACTTCAATCAGATGTGGGATCAGCCTTTTTACAAAAAGCTCTGGATCTATCTGAAAAAACAAAGACTTTACAAGAAACGATTGACCCGATGCCTGACAGAAATCCAGCCGGATATCACAATCTCTATGCTACGAAGAGAAATCAACTTTATCACTTCCATACACGACGGGAGTATAAAGATAGGCGAGATACACGTTAATAAGGATAATTTCCGCGACTTTGCAGAAGAAGGTATGAGTGGTTTTATCAAAAAAGGATTGGCCAAAATATGGATGTGGCAACTTAAACAAAAGCTAAAAAAATTATCCCGTTTCGTCGTGCTGACAGAAGAAGACCGTGTCAAATGGAGTGGCCTGAATAATACAGCTGTCATCCATAATCCACTCCCTTTCTATCCGGACCAGACATCGGACTGCTCAAAAAAAGAGGTCATTGCTGTGGGTAGATATTGTTATCAAAAAGGATTTGACCTTCTGATAGAGGCATGGCGAATTGTGGCCGAAAAATATCCAGAATGGAACCTGCGAATCTATGGAGGCGGAGAGCAGGACGAGTATCTCCAGTTGAAAGAACGATACAGACTAACCTCCCTTTACATAGAAAGACAGACACAAGAGATTGTAAACAAGTATTGTGAAAGTTCTATCTTTGTACTATCCTCACGCTTTGAAGGATTTGGTATGGTGATTGCCGAAGCAATGGCTTGCGGTCTCCCTGTGGTCTCTTTTGCCTGCCCATGTGGGCCGCGCGATATCATCCATGAAGGAAAAGATGGTTTTCTGATCAAAAACGGAAACATTACACAAATGGCCGAAAAGATAATGTACTTGATAGAACAGGATGACATTAGAAAAAAAATGGGATATCATGCACGTGCTGATATAGAACGCTTTAAGATAGAGAACATTGCCAGTCAATGGAAGTCATTATTTGAAAAAATTATAAGATAAGATAATGTATAAAGTAACAATCGCTATCCCTCTGTATAATGCCGAGAGATACATACAGGAGACTTTACTTTCGGCTTTAGAGCAGACGTTTGAAAGTATTGAGATTCTTATCATCGATGACAAAAGCACAGACGGTAGTATTTCTATCGTTAAGAATTTTCAGCAAACACATCCTCATGGAAAGAATATACGAATTTGCTCCCATAAAACCAATCAAGGAGTAGCAATGGCACGAAATACAGCTATTGCAAACGCTATGGGAGAATATTTCTTTTTTCTGGATAGTGATGATTTAATAACTCCCGACTGTATATCATTATTGTATGAAACAGCTCAAACAAACGGAAGTGATGTAACCATTGGATCGTACAAAGAAACACATTATAAAGATTTCAAAGAGAAAGTGTTCCGTTTTTCATATCAAAACATGAAGGGGAAAGATAAATTTATATCCTTTTTATATAGTTATCCCTATTATCCACCCTACAAAACAATATGGAACACTCTGTTTAAACTGTCATTCTTAACTGAGAAGAGACTGAAATTTGACAACATAAGAAAATGTGAAGATACACTTTTCATTGCCCAAATGGCCCCTGAGGTCGAGTCCTATACAACTATTTCTGACATCACATATATGTATAATAAACGGGAAGGATCATTGTGTCAATATAATCCAAGAACAACAATACCGGCAGAGGAAATAGAATTACAAACGTATGTCAGAATACGAATAAAAAATATTGCAACCCAATATATTGATAATACTTATGGAGAACATTTCATGACACACGCTATGATGAGCAGTTTTGAAGCCGCATGTATAATATTAAATAAGAAAAAGTTAATTGTTCCTCGGGAAGTAGCTGACTCAACTGCAAAACAACTATTAGATCATCCATTAAATCTTAATAAAATAAGATACTTTAAAAAATACAAAAAAATAAACATTGTCTGGATGTTGTTAGGCAAACTGCCCTATAGCATACAAAAGCCATGTTTGATATGTTTCCAATATGGAATAAAATGGTATAGAAAATTAAAACATAGAATGAGATGAAATGGTATACCAAGTACTTGCAGGTTTATGAAAAACCATTTGTAGATGCGCCACAATCTGTTATTGACGAAGTACGCAACAAGTTGGCAAAACTGCAAAGTAACCAACCAGTAGTTACAGTCTCTTTGATCGGCTACAACGAGGAGAAACGCCTGTTGGCATGCCTCTGGTCTCTGAGCGAGATGATATGTAAATATCCGGTAGAAATCATTGGAGTAGACAATGAATCTACAGACCGTACAGCAGAAATATATCAGGCTACAGGGATACCTTATTATACAGAAAACCAGCATAGTTGTGGCTTTGCCAGACTCTGCGGGCTAAATAATGCCAAAGGAAAATATCATATTAACATAGACTCTGATACTTTATACCCACCTCATTATGTAGAAACGATGATAAAGGTACTGGAGAAACCAGGAGTAGTGGCAGTAAGCTCATTATGGAGCTATATCCCTGATAAAAATCATTCTTGGATAGGCCTTAAATTCTATGAGTTTGCAAGAGATGTACATTTGTATTTGCAATCTTTCAAACGTCCGGAATTAAGTGTTCGGGGACTGGTTTTTGCATACCGCACAGATTATGCCCGCCAGGTAGGTATACGCACAGATATACGACGTGGTGAAGACGGCTCTCTGGCGTTGGGATTAAAAAAATATGGAAAAATAGTATTTGTACGTAAACGTAAAGCACGTGCCGTGACAGGATATGGTACCATCAGTGCCGATGGTTCATTACTGAATAGTTTTAAGGTACGCGTCCTATATGCACTGAAAGGAATCGGTGGAATTTTCTCTAAAAAAGAGGTATACAAAGATGAAGATTCTAATTTGATAAAATAAAGATACTTACTATATGAATACTCTTTGGATTGAAATCATCTTTTGGATAGCCCTCTTCATCGTGTTCTACACGTATCTGGGCTATGGTATCGTTCTCTACCTGCTCGTAAAGCTGAAAGAGCTTTTGATAAAACCAATAAAGCGAAAACTGCCCGAAGACAGTACACTGCCCGAAGTAACGCTCTTTATCACTGCTTTCAACGAAGAAGAGGTGGTGGACGAAAAGATGAAAAATTCTCTCGAACTGGACTATCCAGAGGATAAACTACACATCGTATGGGTGACAGATGGTAGTAATGACGGAACAAACGAACAGCTACGCACTCGTTGGGAAGGAAAAGCCACCGTACTCTTCCAACCCGAACGACAAGGAAAAACTGCTGCGATGAACCGGGGTATGAAGTTGATAAACACGCCTATTGTAGTGTTTACTGATGCCAATACGATGGTAAACCAGGAGGCTATCCGCGAAATCGTATTGGCGTTTGAGGATACACGCGTAGGCTGTGTGGCCGGAGAGAAACGAATTGCCGTACAAACACGGGATGGTGCAGCTGCCGGAGGAGAAGGTATCTACTGGAAATATGAATCAACCCTGAAAGCCTTGGATGCACGACTGTACTCGGCCGTAGGAGCGGCTGGAGAACTGTTTGCCGTACGCCGGGAATTGTTTGAAGAGATGGAGCAGGATACATTACTGGACGACTTCATCCTCTCACTGCGTATTGCCATGCAAGGACATACAATCGCTTATTGTACAGAAGCATACGCTATCGAAAGCGGATCGGCAGATATGCACGAAGAAGAAAAACGAAAAGTACGCATCGCTGCCGGAGGTCTGCAATCTATCTGGAGACTGCGCCCGTTGCTGAATCCGTTCCGCTATGGGATACTGAGTTTCCAATATGTATCGCACCGGGTACTACGATGGTCGCTCACTCCCATACTGTTGTTTCTGTTATTGCCATTCAATACGCTATTACTGTGTATGGGAGCTTCGTGTGAGATCTACGGAACGATTCTGATACTTCAGATATTGTTCTACATTCTGGGACTTGGGGGGTATTACCTGTCAACACGACAGATAAAAAACAAACTGCTGTTTATTCCTTATTATTTTCTTTTTATGAACGTCAATGTACTGAAGGGAATAGGATATCTGAGGAAAAAACGTGGAACCGGTGCGTGGGAAAAGGCTAAAAGAGGGAAATAAATCCTCATAAATCATAATTCAACATCCTCTCATAATTCATGAATCATAAACCATAAATCATAATACCATATGGACAGAACATTACATGACGCGCAGAACGCCAAAAAAATACTGCAAATCACAGCTGATACAATGATACTGGTAGATCAGGATGGGACTTGCGTAGACATTGATACACACAGTAATCTTTGGTTTCTGCAGGAAGAGAAACTATTGGGAAAAAACATATTTGATTTATTGCCTCTGTATACCCGTCAGAAGCTGGTCCCGATTTTCCGGCAGGTTATAGACAAACAAAAAAGTGTTAGCAAAAACTATAAATTAGAATTGGCAGAGGGAACGTATTACTTCAAATGTATCATGTATCCTTATGAGGATAAAGTACTTTGCCAATATCGGGATATCACGGCTCGAAGCAATGTGAAACTACAGCTGGAACGCACCAATCATGAATTAAGAGAGATTCAAAAGGCTGCCCAGATCGGACAATGGAAATACGTCAGTAAAGAACGGATGTTCTATTACTGGGGATACACAGGTATCCTCTGTGGAGAAGCACAACGCTCTATTCCAATCGAACGTTACTATGAGATGATAGTAGAGGAAGACAAAAGTCTTTTTGCTAAGTGGCTGGAGAATAATGAGAAAGAAATGAATGAAAATAGCACAAGCTACCGCATTAACTATGATGGCGAAGTATATTATCTGAGAATACAAACGTACACCCGGGAAGAACTGTCCGATGGGACATTTTACATGGAAGGATATGTACAAAATGTGACGGATATACAACGCCATCGGAATGATATAAATACGCTTACACATGCTATCAACAATGCCAAAGAAAGTATTTTTGCTGCCCGGAAAGATGGCACACTGATATTCGCCAACAGATTATTCAAAGAGAATCACGGAATATCGGAAGAAGATAAATTAAACCTGTATAAGATCTATGAACTGGCCGGTGATATAAACACAGCCGAAGACTGGCAACAGAGGTATAAGCAAATAAATGAAGGAGGTTACTGTAACTTCATCGCGTATCAGCCGATACCCGGTAACAAGAAGATATTAGCCTTTGAGGGAACAATGTATCACGTGACAAGTGACGAAGGGGAAAGTAGCTACTGGTCATTCACACATGATATCACAGAACGTCTGCATTACGAATCGCAGATAAAACGCCTGAACAGTATCATGGATACCACGATGGAAAATCTGCCGGCAGGCATTGTGGTCAAAGATGTAAATAGCGATTTCTGCTATATATACCGTAACCGGGAGTCATATAACCGGGATATGAGTTTTGAGAACGAAACCACCGGTATGACTGATTTTGACTACTATCCGCAGGAGGTGGCCGAGCAGAAGCGAAAAGAAGATATGGAGGTTGCTACCACCGGAAAATGCAAACACTGGGTGACGGAAGAAAAAGATAAGAATGGAAATCTGATTATCCTGGATAAACAGAAGATAAAGGTAGAAGGGAAAGACTTTTCACCGGTTGTCATCAGTATTGAATGGGACATCACACAGTTGGAACTGATGAAGCGGGAGTTGATGATTTCTAAAGAAAAAGCAGAAACATCGGATAATATGAAGTCGGCTTTTCTGGCAAACATGAGTCACGAAATACGTACCCCACTAAATGCCATCGTAGGATTCTCACGCCTCATAGCAGAAAGTGAGAATGCTGACGAAAGACAAGAGTACTATACCATTGTAGATGCCAACAATGAACGGTTACTTCAACTGATCAATGAGATATTGGACTTATCAAAAATAGAATCGGGTATTGTAGAATTTACTTACGCGCCTGTAAGGCTAAATGGATTATGTAAGGAGATTCATGATGCACATGTGTTTCGTACTCCGCAAGGTGTACAACTACTGTATGAACCTTCAAATGAAACAACTATTATTGACTCTGACAAGAATCGTATCTTCCAGGTATTGTCCAATCTGATAGGAAATGCCTTAAAGTTTACAACAGAAGGGAGTATCAGTTACGGATACCGACAAGAAGGAGAAAAGGTGATCTTCCATGTGACGGATACAGGAACAGGCATCGCAGCAGATAAAGTGAACAAAGTGTTTGAACGCTTTATGAAACTGAATAATACGGCACAAGGAACGGGACTCGGCCTTTCTATCTGCAAGACAATCATTGAACGGCTGGGCGGAGAGATCTCCGTAACCTCAGAAATAGGAAAAGGAACAACATTCACTTTTTGGCTACCTGCAAAATTCAATGTGGAAACAGAACCATCTACACTGGCAAAAGAGTCTTTACCTACAAATACGGAAAATAACACAGCTACCGTAGAATTACAACCCGGCAATGTAGATAAAGGAACAGACATGCCAACCATTCTCATTGCTGAAGATACGGACAGTAACTATGATCTGCTGAATGCAATACTGAAAAAGAATTATAATCTGACACGTGCACGAGATGGTATGGAAGTAGTAATGATGTTTGAAGAAGTAAAACCGGATCTAATATTAATGGATATCAAAATGCCCAACCTGAATGGATTGGAGGCTACCAAGATCATTCGTGAACTATCTCCGGATGTACCTATCATCATGCAAAGTGCATTTGCTTATGAATATGACAGGAATGCCGCTGCGGATGCAGGATGTACAGAGTTTATCCCAAAGCCGATAGCACAAGAGAAATTAAAAACAATTATAAAGAAATACTTAAAGAGCTGACAATTGACAGTTGACAATTGTCAATTAAACAATTATGGGAAAAAGAGCTGTATTCAAACTATTTTATTGCATATCAATTGTAATAACCTTTATACTGGCAGGTATAACTCTGGCAGGAGCTTTCTCCGGTTACGCATCTCCAGACAAATACATTGGCTTTGCCTTTATAGGCCTTGCATTGCCGGTATTATTGCTGATAAATCTTATCTTACTTATCTATTGGACCACACGGCTCCGTATATGGTTACTTATCCCCCTTATCGCCATCCTTGGCAACTGGGCATACCTGAACCGGATTATTCAGTTCTCTTCTCCGAATACAGCTAAAGCATCACTAACTCTCGCTACCTACAACGTAGATGCTTTTAATGGAGATCAGACCGGATATTCCTGTAAAGAGATAGCCCGCTTCATGGAGGAACAAGGTGCAGATATCCTGTGTATGCAGGAATTTGGCAGTAACCGTGAGTTCAATGAGGATAGTGTAAAGCAGGTCCTTTCTGCATGGCCCTACTATTCTATACCCAAACCAACAGACGGAACGTCCATTTTGCAAGTAGCTCTGTTCAGCAAGTATCCCATCCAAAATACTGTACTTATCACGCATCCGGACAGCAGAAATTGTAGTATGCAATGCGATATCAATGTGAATGGAAAAACAATCCGTATCTTCAATAACCATCTCCAGACAACAGAGGTGAGCAGTAACAAACGTATTTTAGAAAAAGAACTCGCTACAGAGAATACCACTGGTACTGAAAATGCAATTCATAAACTGGCAGCAGGACTGGAAGAGAATTTTGTGAAACGTGCTGCTCAAGCAGCAAAACTGCATAGGATGATAACCGCTTCCCCCTACCCTACACTGGTATGCGGTGACTTCAACTCACTGCCTTCATCCTATACATATCGCACCATGAAAGGCGATAAACTAAAAGATGGCTTTCAAACCTGTGGACATGGATATATGTACACTTTCCACTATTTCAAGAAACTGTTGAGGATTGACTATATCCTACACACAAAAGACTTTGAAGGGTTGGATTATTTCTCTCCGGAAGTGGATTATAGCGATCATAAACCAGTGTTGATGAGAATGAAGATATAAAAAAGTACAGAGTTGTCCGTTTCCGATAACAACCCTGTACTTTTTTTTAGAAGGCTAATCGATTTTATTCAACCTTTACAACATCACCTACATGTATAAAGTTTGAACCATCATAATTAAACTGCATAGTATAGTTATTTCTTGTACCAGATTCTGCAGGATTAAGATACACTGAGAATGTTACATAATAATCCAATGTAATACCATCTATATCACTCTTTGCATCGGGATACATCCCCTTAAGCATAATACATAAACCTTCGGCAGCACGTTTAAACATAAAGGCAGCTTGTTCTTCGACATCTGTAATTTTTGCTAATTCAGGATCTTTACCATATCTATCCACACGGTCAGAAACTTTAAAGTTAAAATTACCTTGATATTCGCTTGCACCATAATAGTATTCAGCTGTACCATAACTATCTACATAAGTAGAATTGGTTTCTTTCACATAGTCAACAATACGTTGCAAATTACCATCACCTTTAGATATCACATAATAGATAGAAGGATCGTAGATCCATTTTCCATTACCAACATTCACAAATTGCGAAGTAATATCAACCACTGCTGTATTTTTGGCCCATACTTTATCACTACCCAGCTTATATTCAGCAGCTTCAGCTACAACAGTTTTACTTCCACTATCATAATTTTTATAAACAAGGGTCTTTACGTCACCTATCTGTGCATAAGGTAACATTTTAGCCAAATATGCTGGTAGATAATTCTCTGGTAACTTAGAAGACCCAAAATCTGTTATCCCCATAGCAGCATAATCTTCTGGTGTCAATATAAGTACATCCTTTTTGTTAAACGGTTTCCAATCTACACCATCAAACTGATACATAGCATTAAATGGCTTTTCATGCGTAGGGGCCATACGAGTAGTGGAGATAGAAACATTATCAAGCTGATAAGTGGAAGTAATCGTAGCAGAGCCTACATACTTAAATGCAATATATAATCCTTTGCCTGCATATTTACTCAGATCAGCCATCCCAGGTGAATACCATTCAGTGTAGTTGTTACCTGCATTCTGAAATTTGAAAGCAGAGGTAATATCTTCCCAGTCCTCATCTTTTAAATTGGCAGTTCCGTCATAAGTAGTAGAAACCATCACATGTAAAGCGTCGCCTACATGGTAGCCAATCTTTGCATCGAAAGTCAAAGATGCACCATCAACGATGTTTGTTTTAGGACCAACTAACCAAGATACATTATCTCCGGTAGCACCAAAAGCAGAACATTGTACGTAACGATTATCATTGTAAAACTTACCAACCCAATTTTTAGTACCAGATGCATTTATTACCTGCCAACCTTCTACATTACCGTTGATTGTACCCGTAGCTTTACTATCATGAACATCCAATGATTCAAATTCTTGTTGATACAGATCATCTCCAACTTCAATTGTAGGTTCTTCGGTATCGTATTTATAATCAACCAATACTAAGTCTCCCTTCTTTGCATTTGTTTTAACATTAGTCAATACTTTAGGAAGATACTCAACAGGAGATTTTTTTGGAGTCAGAAAGTTCACTACAGTTTCATCACCCCATACAAAAGCATAAGCATCATCTTTCAGTTCATAAGTTTCTGTTTTAGACATCTCAAGAACCGTTTCAGGCAATGCATCCTGATAGGCATATGTAACTTTTACAGTTGATTTCTTACCCCAATCAGCATATGATTTGGCAAGAAGCGCTGGAATATAATCCTCTGCTTTTACTAATTCATTCAATGTATTAGTAGATTTAACTGCATTTGCAGCAGCTTTCTTTTCTGCCGTAATATTTTCTTCAGCAAGCACAAGTTTACTTATACTTGTATAATCGGCTGCAACCAATGTATATTCTCCAGACTTGACTACAGGACCTTGACTTTCATCAATTTCATTATAGATGTCATTCATCGGATCACAGGCTACCAATCCCAACAAAAGAAAGGCACCCAAGATTGTATGTTTTTTATTCATAATCATCTTTATAACTATTAATATTTAAAATCTTAAAAGTTTACTCTAAAACCAGTAGACCATGTTCTTCCAAAGCCATAGAATACCAATGCAGTCTTCATATCATGCTTATCACCATCTTTTGCATCAGCAATATATTCAACGTCAGTCAGATTATTTACGTTCGCATACATAGTGGCAGAAACACCTTTTACTATCTCAAAACGATAACTCAGTCCAAGATCAATGGTGTAATAATTAGGAAGTTTCCATGAGTCAACTCCAGTATCTTTAGGATTTGTCCGATTTTGAGGATCAAAATCTGCAAAATTCTTACCTGCAAAGTTATAAACAGCATTCAATTTCAACCCTTTTACCATCTCCCAAGTAGCCCCTAAAGAAGCTGTCATCTGAGCAGAATTACCAACATGTACATTTTTTATATATGCACTTTCCTCCTTTCCAATAGGATTCTGTGCTTCATCATATAACTGAAAATGCACATCATCTGCCCAAGTCCAATCCCCCCATGAGAACATACCTCTTATATCAAGACTAGAACAAGGCTTATAAGTAGCTTCCAATTCAATACCTGCATGAATAGCATCAACACCAGTTATATTGATTTTCTCATTATTAATGGTTCTTGACATTGATTTGTCCATCCACTTTGTATAATATCCATTCAGTGTTACATTGAAATATTCATTATTAAACCCATATCCTAATTCAAATGTACCAATCTTTTCATATGAAACACCTTTTACAGGTAAAATATTATAATTGGCAAAAACAGCATTCATAAATGGTGCACGAGTAAAATAACCTCCATTTACAAAAACATTATGGTTTTCATTAAATTTGTAGTTAAAACCAGCTTTTGTGCTCCACGGAAGGAAAGTTTTAGCTTCAGATACTGTTTTACCATCAATAGGAGCTCCTCCCGGATTATGATATTTATAAACCTCTCCCGTTAAGGAAGCTGACAAAAAAGCAGACCATTTTTCAGTATTATATTCACCTTGTGCAAAAACTCCAGCCCAAAATATTTCACCTATATTATCATAATTAATCTTATCGCCAACTTTCAATACAGCATTTGCAGGACGATAATACAGTTTCTTACTTGCTGATTGATTTTCCAAAAAATAATCTCCTCCCAAAAGATTATCAATTATTTCTGTGTGGTATCCTTTATAATAACGTCCATCAAAACCTGCAGTTAAAGTAATTTTTTCAGTCAAATCATTTCTATATGAAGAAAGCAAACCATACCAGTCATGAGAATTTACAACATTAGTAAAAGCCACCTGAGAACCATGTTCAGACTCTGCATTAGCTTTCAATACAGCATCATAATCAAATAATCCATCCGGAGTCAGCATAGCACCTGCCTGCGGACGTCCTGTATTATAGTCGATAGTCAGCCAATTAGTCTTATTCCCAGCTACTCTGCGCCCGCCCCCACGTGCTAAAGAAGCATAAGCGGAAGTAGTCAACGAAGAATTAGCATTAATAGTCCAATAATGATTCAATGAAACTTGTGGTTTGTGGTAGTAATTATATCCGTATCCAGCGCCAGTTAACGCTCCATTCAGATAGCCATAACCATTACTATAACGTCCACCATCCGGACTATTTTTATAATCTTCAATATAGTGCTTCGTTGCACGTTGATTGTGCCATTGAGGAGCACCAAAAGCAGTTAAAGAAAGTTTATGGCTATCATTTATTTTCTTTGAAATATTTCCAAAGTAGGTCCAGCCTTCATAATTTGTCCCTCTAATATAACCATCACCTGTATTTAAAGCCCCAGAGAAGGTAAATGCCCAACCATTGTCAAGCATTCCTGTAGACAGTGTTACCGCATATTTACGATATCCATCATTGCCAACACCTACATATGCCGAACCTCCCTTTTTACTCTCAGTACTTTTAGTTACCATATTCATAGTACCTCCCACTGAAGATATACCTAACTTTGAAGCACCTAATCCACGTTGTACCTGGATAAACTGAGTAACATCTGACAAACCTGACCAATTAGACCAATATACTTTTCCATTTTCCATACCGTTAATAGGTACTCCATTTATCAAAACGCCAAGGTTAGATGAATCAAACCCACGCACATTAATACGAGAGTCTCCATATCCACCACTATCTCTGGTTACATATACGGAGGGAGTAGATTTCAACAATTCCGGAAATTCCTGATTACTCAACATCTCTTCAATAGTTCCTAACTTAATATTAGAGATAGGTACTGGAGTCTGTCTATCTGAACGAATAATGGAAGCAATAACACTAACCTCGTCAAGTCCAACTGCATCGGTTTCCATTTTTACAACTCCTAAATTGACAACTCCGGAGTGATTAATTTTCTTTTCTACATCCAAATAACCGATATACTTAAATAGCAAAACGGCTTTTAGAGTTTTCAACTCTATTGTAAAATTACCGTTAACGTCAGTCACACTACCTTGTGTAGTACCAACAACTGTTACGGCTGCCCCAATCAATGGGTCACCGGTTTCAGCATCAACAACTTGACCTTTCACTGTAGTCTGTGCAAAGGCAGTAGCAGCAGAGCAAACTGTCAGTATTGCAACCAGCAGGAAATGAATTAGATGTCTTCTCATAAATTCTGTTTGTTAGTTAATAGAATTTGTTAATTAATAAATGTTTTGAAGTGCAAATATAATTAATAAGATTTAAAATCACATTACATTTTCATGTCGATTTTTAAGAGTAACAAACATTTTATTGCATTATAAAACACGAGAAGCTCCGCAGTAAAACTACGGAGCTTCCCATTTGAAACTGAAAGCTTTAGAAAGCTTTCAGAATATCATAAATATCAGTCATTAACGAGCTTTCTATAACGAACACGTTTGGGTTCTTCATTGCCTAATCGCTTCTGTTTATTCTCTTCATACTCCGAATATGAACCTTCAAAATAGAACACATTTGAATCTCCTTCAAAAGCAAGAATGTGAGTACAGATACGATCGAGAAACCAACGGTCATGCGAAATAACAACGGCACATCCTGCAAAGTCTTCAAGGCCTTCTTCAAGTGCACGAAGCGTATTCACATCAATATCATTGGTAGGTTCATCAAGAAGAAGTACATTACCCTCTTCTTTCAATGCAATAGCAAGGTGCAAACGATTACGCTCACCACCTGAAAGCATTCCACAAAGTTTTTCCTGATCGGCACCGGAGAAATTAAAACGTGAAAGATAAGCACGTGCATTGATATCACGCCCACCCATACGAATCAATTCCGTACCACCGGAAATAACCTGGTAAACGGTCTTATTAGGATCAATATCTTTATGTTGCTGATCTACATAGGCTACCTTTACAGTCTCTCCTACTTCAAACTCACCTTTATCCACGGCATCAAGCCCCATTATCAGACGGAAAAGGGTGGTCTTACCTGCACCATTAGGACCGATAATACCTACAATACCATTAGGAGGAAGCATGAAATTAAGATCATCAAAGAGTAACTTATCACCATAAGCCTTAGCCACATGTTTGGCTTCGATCACCTTATTTCCCAAACGAGGACCATTGGGAATAAATATCTCAAGTTTCTCTTCTTTCTCTTTTACATCCTCATTCAGCAGCTTATCATAAGAATTCAGACGAGCTTTACCTTTAGCCTGACGGGCTTTAGGAGCCATACGTACCCAATCCAGCTCACGCTCAAGTGTTTTACGACGTTTGCTTGCAGTCTTCTCTTCCATCTCCATACGTTTGGTCTTCTGTTCAAGCCAGCTGGAGTAGTTACCTTTCCAGGGGATGCCTTCACCACGGTCCAATTCAAGAATCCATCCGGCTACATGATCAAGGAAGTAACGGTCATGCGTTACGGCAATTACCGTACCCTCATATTGTTGCAAGTGCTGTTCAAGCCAATCGATAGACTCAGCATCAAGGTGGTTGGTAGGCTCATCAAGAAGAAGGATATCTGGCTTCTGTAGCAACAGACGACAAAGTGCTACACGACGGCGTTCACCACCTGACAGATTTTCCACTAATTGATCTTCTGGGGGACAACGAAGAGCATCCATAGCACGTTCCAACTTACTATCCAGATTCCAGGCATCAGTAGCATCAATAATATCCTGTAATTCTCCCTGACGGGCAAAGAGCAGATCCATTTTATCCTGGTCTTCATAATACTCAGGCAAACCAAACTTCTGGTTGATCTCTTCATATTCGTTCAGCGCATCAACAATGGGTTGTACCCCTTCCATTACGATTTCTTTCACCGTTTTCGTATTATCCAGATAAGGTTCCTGAGCCAGATAACCAACCGAATACCCCGGTGAAAAGACTACTTCACCTTGATAGGATTTTTCCAGTCCGGCAATAATCTTCAGCAAAGTCGATTTACCCGATCCATTGAGACCAATGATACCAATCTTTGCTCCATAGAAAAAGGATAGGTAAATATTTTTTAATACCTGTTTGTTATTCTGGAAGGATTTACTCACTCCCACCATTGAGAAAATAATCTTTTTATCGTCTACTGTTGCCATATTATATAATAATGTGTAAAATGTAATTTGGTACAAAGATAAGAAAAAATATTAGATTTCCTTTGGCAGTTAAAAAAATCCCTCTATCTTTGCACCCGCTTAACAGCAGTAAGGATTGATTCGCTAGCTCAGCAGGTAGAGCACAACACTTTTAATGTTGGGGTC
>ERZ780218.88-NODE-88-length-92947-cov-17.416419_pt1 | contig 92947 bp, 84 predicted proteins | sample MGYA00510975_ERZ780218 | MGnify/ENA primary metagenome ERZ780218 (study PRJEB29588, sample SAMEA2152063) | human gut metagenome | biome: human gut; feature: human-associated habitat; material: faeces | place: Denmark | collected 2008/2010 ... | reverse complement strand
ATACTCCACTGCTTGTGCGGGCCCCCGTCAATTCCTTTGAGTTTCAACCTTGCGGTCGTACTCCCCAGGTGGATTACTTATTGTGTTAACTGCGGCACTGAAGGGGTCAATCCTCCAACACCTAGTAATCATCGTTTACGGTGTGGACTACCAGGGTATCTAATCCTGTTTGCTACCCACACTTTCGAGCCTCAGCGTCAGTTGGTGCCCAGTAGGCCGCCTTCGCCACTGGTGTTCCTCCCGATATCTACGCATTCCACCGCTACACCGGGAATTCCGCCTACCTCTGCACTACTCAAGAAAAACAGTTTTGAAAGCAGTTCATGGGTTGAGCCCATGGATTTCACTTCCAACTTGTTCTCCCGCCTGCGCTCCCTTTACACCCAGTAATTCCGGACAACGCTTGTGACCTACGTTTTACCGCGGCTGCTGGCACGTAGTTAGCCGTCACTTCCTTGTTGAGTACCGTCATTATCTTCCTCAACAACAGGAGTTTACAATCCGAAGACCTTCTTCCTCCACGCGGCGTCGCTGCATCAGGGTTTCCCCCATTGTGCAATATTCCCCACTGCTGCCTCCCGTAGGAGTCTGGGCCGTGTCTCAGTCCCAATGTGGCCGTTCAACCTCTCAGTCCGGCTACCGATCGTTGCCTTGGTGGGCCGTTACCTCACCAACTAGCTAATCGGACGCGAGGCCATCTCAAAGCGGATTGCTCCTTTTCCCTCTGCTCGATGCCGAGCCGTGGGCTTATGCGGTATTAGCAGTCGTTTCCAACTGTTGTCCCCCTCTTTGAGGCAGGTTCCTCACGCGTTACTCACCCGTTCGCCACTCGATTTGAAGAGCAAGCTCCTCATCTCTCGTTCGACTTGCATGTGTTAGGCGCGCCGCCAGCGTTCGTCCTGAGCCAGGATCAAACTCTTTATAAATGATATTTATCACTTAAAAAGTGTTAAATCTCTCTTCGCTCAGCACGCAATCGCTTGCGTCCTGTGTGAATTACTTTGTTTGGAATTGTTTAACGTGTTTTTCCAACACGAAAATAGGTTCCGTTACAAGTTTTTCGATATTGTTCAATTTTCAAGGTCCTGTAGCACCTCAGCCAAGCGGCTGACAGCTTGTTTATTTTACCACCGAAGTGATTTTTTGTCAAGCTCTTTTTTCGAAGTTTTTCGTTTCTTATCGAACTTGGAGCGTTCTCTGTTTCTCGGCGCTGACCGGAACTTTCGGACGTCTATTGGTTCTTTTCGCTTTACTTCTAGCTGGGACTCAGAAGTCATTCTTTTGTCTCAGCGCTTGGCGCTCAAGTATAATACCATATGCCGGGCCACTTTGCAAGCCTTTTTTACAAGTTTTTTGCTCTTTTTTCGCTTTTGTATACATCCGCTAGTTTTTTGCTTGAAATCAGTCCCTGCTTTGACACCGACTCAGCACACCTGCGGCGTGCGGCTCCTCCCAGTGGGAGAGGGCGTTGCACTATATATAATAAGAAGAGCATCTGCTGCCTTCACCGGGCAAACGGATGCTCTCTCTTATATATAATAGTTACTTCTGGGCATACACCTGTTTGAGGTGTTCCGTAAGCTTCATATTCTCGCTATAGTCTACCGGCACCACGATGACACTGGGGACATCCTGTTTGAAAGCCTCTTCCAGCGTGGGGATAAGTTCCTCTGCCTTCTCGACGCGATAGCCCTTGCAGCGCATAGCCTCTGCCAGCAGCTTGAAATCGGGGTTCGAGAAGTCCACATAGCAGTGCTCACCGCCGAACTGCTCCTGCTCCTTCCACTTGATGAGACCGTAGCTGGAGTCCTCCCAGATGAGGGTCACAAAAGGCACATGCTCCCGCACCGCTGTTTCCAGCTCCTGACTGTTCATCATGAATCCGCCGTCGCCACAGACCGCCAGCACCTTCTTCTCCGGATAGAGAAGTTTTGCCGCGAACGCACCCGGGATGGAGAAGCCCATGCTGGCGAAGCCGTTGGAGATGAGGCAAGTGTTGGGCTCATAGCAGTCGTAATGGCGGGCGATCCACATCTTATGGGCACCCACATCGCTGACCACGATGTCGTCGCGGCCCATGACCTTCCGCACATCGGCGAGGATGCGTGCCGGCTTCATGGGGCAGCTGTCGTCCGCCGCCATTGCCTCATGCTCAGCCACCATCGTCTGGCGGAGAGCCAGTGCAAATTCCGGCTCACCGGTGCGGTGGGCGCAGCGCAGTATCTCATACAGACTTTCTGAAATGTCGCCTACCACTTCCACAGCGGGCTGATACCGCTTGTTGACATCGGCGGGGGCGCTGTCGATGTGGACGATGGTCATATTCTCCCGTGCGCCCCACTTGGCCGGTGCGCACTCCACGATGTCGTAACCGATAGCGATGACCACATCCGCCCGATCGAAGAGCTGGTTGACATAGTCTTTCTGCGGGATGCCGATGGTCCAGAGGCTGTACTTGTCGTCCATCGGGATGATGCCCTTGGCCATCATAGTGTTGACCACCGGGATGTGCAAACGGTCAGCCAGCTCGGTGACAGCGGCGGCGGCATGGCCGCGCACGGCACCTGCGCCTGCAAGGATGACCGGATTTTTCGCCTCACTGATGATTTTTCCTGCCGCTGCAATGTGGGTCGGGTCCGCATAGACCTCATGCATCTGCTGGCGCTTGAGCGGCACAGCGTCGGCGGGCATTTTTGCGATATTCTGGGGCAGGTCGATATGGGTCGCGCCCGGCTTTCCCTTTTCGGCGTGCTTGAAGGCCAGCCGCACGATTTCGCCCACCGTGTCGGGGCGGATGATCTGCTTCGAGCGCTTGGTGATAGGCTCAAACATTGCGGTCAGGTCAAGGTACTGGTGGCTGGTGAGCTGCATCCGGTCGGTGCCGACCTGTCCGGTGATGGCCACCAGCGGCGCACCGTCCAGATAAGCATCCGCCACACCGGTGACAAGGTTGGTAGCACCGGGGCCCAGGGTGGACAGGCAGACGCCGGCCCGGCCGGTCAGACGGCCATAGACATCCGCCATAAAAGCCGCACCCTGCTCGTGGCGCACCGGGATGAAGCGTATCTTGCTGTCTCGAATTGCAAACATCAGATCCAGCGTCTCTTCGCCCGGAATGCCAAACATCACATCGACGCCCTCAGCTTCCAGACAGTCCACCAGCACCTGCGCAGTCGTTTTCATTCCCTTCATTTTCTTTCCCTCCCAAAACGAAAAAGGCAGCGCAGCCCCATGCGGGCCACACTGCCTTTGCTGCGCTTATTGTAAACGATTTTCGGCCATCCCGCAAGTGCAAATTTCCACAAAAAACGACTTGCTTTCGGTTTTTGCTCCGGCAGGCTTGACAAGCGGCGGGACAGGCCGTATGATGAAAGTATCTTTTTTGCAGTGAGGTAGTTATCATGTCCAGCATCACCATCCGCGGCTGCTGCATCGGCGCAGGCCGTCCGAAAGTCATCCTGCCCATCGTCGCCCGCACAGAGGACGATATTCTCCGTGAGGCCAGGCGGCTGTCCGCGCTGAAAGCTGACTGCATCGAGTGGCGGGCCGACTGGTTTTCTGATGCTCTGGATGCTGCCGCACTGAAGCGGGTGCTGTCCGGTCTGCGAGCAGCGCTGGGCGAAAAGCTCCTGCTCGTGACCTTCCGTACCAAAGCAGAGGGTGGAGAAACCTCCCTGACGCCGCAGCAATACGCTGATTTCTGCGGCACGGTCTGTGTCAGCGGCTGTGCCGATCTGCTTGATGTCGAGTTCTTCCCGAATCAAGAAGAACTTCCGGCCCTCATCGGGCAGGCGCACAAGGCCGGTGTCGCAGTGGTTTGTTCCAGCCATGATTTCCACAAAACGCCGTCCCGGACAGAGATGGTCACACGCCTGACCGCCATGCAGCAGACCGGAGCCGACCTGCCCAAACTGGCTGTGATGCCGAACTCTCCATCTGACGTCCTCGAATTGCTGGCCGCCACAGCAGAGATGGCAGAGCAGCACCCCGAAACGCCCGTCATCACCATGAGCATGGGTGCGCTGGGTGCAGTGAGCCGCCTGTGCGGTGAGACGTTCGGCTCTGCCATGACCTTCGCCAACCCCGGGCAGGCCAGCGCACCCGGACAGGTGGCGCTGGATGTAGTGAATGAAGTACTGGACAGCTTGAGCCTCGAGTAAAAAGTTCAATATTCTCCCAGTAATTGCAGCAGCCCCGCTTTTTAGTTGGGGCTGTTTTTCATTTTCCAAAAATTGTCTGATACGTCAAATTTCAACAGCCCACATTGGCTATTTTTCCAGATTTTTGCGAGTTTCTGCAAAGACATTGACATTCTGTCGTTGAAATCATATCATTGTGTCATAAAAGATGAAAAGCGCTGCAGCGAGTTGTATTTCATCGTTTCTGCTCCATCTCAGCGAAATCGCGCCATGCCGGCAGGAGGTCCCACCATGATGCAGTGTGTCAGACGATGCAGTTTTATTTGTGGAGCTGTTCTCAGTCTCCTGCTTCTGCTCTGCAGCTGTCAAATCGGGGCAGGAACAGGACAGTTTGTCCAGCCGCCAGACATTCCCCCGGATGACAGCTCTCAGGGAAAGACGCAGCTTCTTTCTGCTCTGAATCAGGAGTATTTCCACCGCGTCCAGATCTCCAACCATTTTATACAGGGCAGTGACTCTGCTGCTGAGGCTGTATTTCTGTATCTTGCGCAGAACTCCGGCGGCGACATCAACAAAGCGGTCGAGTTTTTAGCCGAAAATCCCGAAGATGAATATTGCCGCGCGAATTGTGCCGACGCTGTTCTGAGCAGAATTTCTCCCTCGTCCAGCGAAACTTACTGGGTCAGTTATTCCTTCCTCTCTGCCGACATTCTGGAGGACGGTGTCCTGAAAGAAGATGCAGAGTTTGGCCCCGTTGCTGGAAAGCTCATCGACAATCGGAATCTTCTGGTTTCGTCGGATTCTTATCAGCCTTACGACTGCCAGAGATCCGGCTTTGCCGTCGGCGTCATCGGCGGTCAGGCGCTCGTCGTGGCAGTGTTCGTTTCCTGACAACATTTTTCAAGACAAGCAAAAATGACCGCTGCGGTCTCCTGCTCCGCGGCGGTCATTTTCTCTGTCCGCCCTATTGGGCAAACCATTATACTCTTATAATAAAGGATCCTGCCAACGCTTGTCAACAGAGAAAAGATTGCTTTTTGTCGATTTGCGCGGTTTCACATTGTAAACTGCACTGCGCAGAATGCGGCATAGATGCAGAGCAGCGCCACACCCTGCACACGGGAGAGCTTTCCACGCACCAGCGCCGGGATGGTCAGCAGCACCATCACCAGCAGCATCACGGGCAGCTCGAGCACCAGACTCGAGTTGATACCGAACAGGGTCGCACTCTGAGGGATTTCAAACGGTGCCAGTGTCACCGACATGCCGCTGACCAGCACGAGATTGAAGACATTCGCACCCACGACATTGCCCAGCGAGAGGTCGCTGTGGCCCTTCATCAGCGAAGTAATGGCTGTGACCAGCTCAGGCAGCGAGGTACCCAGCGCCACGAAGGTCAGCGCGATGACCGATTCCGGCACGCCCATCGCCTGCGCGATGATGGTGCCGTTGTCCACCAGTAGGTTCGCGCCCAGCGCGATGAGGGCTGCGCCCACCACCAGCAGCAGGACGATTTTTCCGATGCCCATCGGCTCTTCCTCATGCTCCGGCTCTGCCGGAGCATTTTTCATCTGCCAGACATTCGCCGCCATATAGGCCACGAACATCCCCAGCATCAGCAGGCCCATCGGACGGGTAAAGCGGCCCATGCCGTAAGCTGCCACGCAGTAGATGGCCGCAGCTGCAAAGAAGAAAGCCACCGGCACACGCAGGGTCTTGGGGTCCACCTTGCCGGGCCGCACGGCCACCGTAATGGCCGCGATGAGGGCCGCGTTGCAGATGACAGAGCCGATGGCGTTGCCGTAGGCGATCTCGCCGTGGCCGGACACCGCCGAGATGGTGGACACCATCACCTCGGGCAGGGTAGTGCCGATGGACACCACCGTTGCGCCGATGAGCAGTTCCGGCAGGTGGAACCGACGGGCCAGCGCCGATGCGCCGTCCACGAACCAGTCACCGCCCTTGATAAGGCAGAGCAATCCCAAAAGAAACAGGATGCCGGGGATTATCATATCGTTCCTCCCAATATCTCTCCGGGCGCAAATCGCGCCGCATCACATAACAAAAGCCATATTGTATATGATACCAAATTTCCGTGTGGAATACAACGCCCTGCCCGAAGACATTTTGAATCCCACTATATAAGGTAGGCCGTGCCATTGAAATCCATTGCTATTTGTGTTATTCTGTGATTAGAGAGGCGCTGTCCTGCAAGTGCAGCGGTCATGCTCCCTCCTCGGCATCACGTTCCGTGTGCCGTCCGGAGGAAGTCCAATTTTTGTCATCCTCCGGATGGTCTTAATCATTTATACATGAAAGACTTGAAGGAGGAATCCATCATGGATATTTTGAATATCGTTTTTTCTGCACTGAACCTTTTGGCCACAGTCATCATCGGTGTCATCAATGTGACATGGATGATCTCGAGGGATGTCTTTCGTGACAAGCCTCGGGCAAAGAACTATTCTAAAAAATGACAAGAAAAATGACCGCCCTACAGTCTACCAAACTCAAGCGGTCATTTATTCTTAAATTTCCGTGATAGAGGAGGGAGCTGACCACTGAGCGGACAGCGCCTTTCTTTGTCTTCATTATAGACGTTAGAACGCAGGTTGTCAAGAGACTTGCGTTTTCATTTTATTTGCACCACTTTGCAAACTCTTCATCGGTACACTTGACGTAGTGGCTGCCGCTGACGAGATGGCTGGTGCCTTTGCTGTAGTCGATGCCGGAAGTGGCATAGTCGTAAGTCTCGGCCATGCGGCGCTTTTCCACCACCGGGTTCGGCAGCGGGATAGCCGACAGCAGGCTCCGGGTGTAGGGATGAATGGGATTTGCAAAAATTTCTTCCGTCGTACCCGTTTCCAGCAGGTGGCCCAGATGGAGCACACCGATACGGTCGGAGATGTACTTGACCATGGACAGGTCGTGTGCGATGAACAGGTAGGCCGTGCCGGTCTCCTGCTGGATGTCCTTCATCAGGTTGACGACCTGTGCCTGGATCGACACGTCCAGTGCCGAGATACACTCGTCGGCGATGATGAGCTTCGGGTTCATGATGAGGGCGCGGGCGATGCCGACGCGCTGGCGCTGACCGCCGGAGAACTGGTGAGGATAACGCTCAGCGTGCTCGGGCGCAAGGCCGACCTTCTCCAGAATTTTCTCCACCTTTTCGCGGCGCTCGTTCTGGGTCTTGTACATATGGTGGATGTCCAGACCCTCTCCGATGATGTCTTCTACCTTCTTACGGGGGTTCAGGGACGCCATCGGGTCCTGGAATATCATCTGCATCTGGGTGCGCAGGGTGTTGTTCTGGGCGTGAGACAGACGTCCGCTGATGTCCTGCCCGTCGAAGGTAATTTTGCCTGCGGTGGGATCATACAGCCGGATGATGCTGCGGCCAATGGTGGATTTGCCCGAGCCGGACTCACCCACCAGACCGTACGTCTCGCCGGGATAAATTTCAAAGCTGACATCGTCCACGGCCTTGACGGTGAAGTTCTTGTTCACCTTGAAATACTGCTTCAGTCCCTCGACCTTCAGAAGAGGGGTAGCGCTCTGTGCTGCCATTTACTCCGCCTCCTCTATCTTTTTTGCTTCTGCGCGCATACGGGCCACACGGTCTTTCAGCTCAGGCGGCATCTCCACCTTGGGAGCGCGGGGGTCCAGCAGCCAGGTGGCTGCAAAGTGGGTGTCGCTGATCTTGAACATGGGCGGGTCGATCTCGTCGTCGATCTCCAGCGCGTACTTGTTGCGGGGCGCGAAGGCGTCGCCGGCCTTCTCATGCAGCAGGTTCGGCGGCGAACCGGGGATGGTGTACAAACGCTCGTCGGCGGTATCGAGGTCGGGCATGGCCGACAGCAGGCCCCAGGTGTAGGGGTGGCGCGGGTCGTAGAAGATCTCGTCGATGGTGCCTGTCTCCACGATCTTGCCCGCGTACATGACATCGACATAATCGGCCACCTTTGCCACGACGCCGAGGTCATGGGTGATGTAGATGACCGAAATGCCGCGCTCCTTCTGGATGCTGCGGATGAGCTCGAGGATCTTTGCCTGAATGGTCACATCCAGTGCGGTGGTGGGCTCATCGCAGATGAGCAGGTCCGGGTCGCAGGACAGCGCGATGGCGATGACCACGCGCTGACGCATACCGCCGGACAGCTGGTGCGGGTAGCTCTTCATCCGCTTTTCGGCGTCAGTGATACCGACTTCTTCCAGCAGCCTGAGGGCCTTCTGATATGCCTCAGCCTTGGGCATCTTGAAGTGCCAGAGCATCCCTTCCATGATCTGCTTGCCGATGGTCATGGTGGGGTCAAGGCTGGTCATGGGGTCCTGAAAGACCATGGCGATGCGCTTGCCGTTGATGTGGCGGCGGATCCACTTTTTATCTTTTTGCAGCAGATCGACGGTTTCAGGGCTGCCGTCGGCGTGATGGTAGCTGAACTGGATGCTGCCGCTGTTCACCTTGGCGTTCTGGGCCAGAATGCCCATGGCCGCCTTCATGGTGACGGACTTACCGGAACCAGACTCACCCACCAGCGCCACCGTCTCGCCCTTGTACAGGTCGATGTTCACGCCGCGGATGGCGTGGACGGGGCCGGCCGTCGTCTTAAAGGTAATATCAAGGTCTCGCACCGACAAGACCTGTTCTCTTTTCGTATCAGGCATGTTGTGCGCCTCCTTACATACTCTTCATCTTGGGGTCAAGTGCCTCGCGCAGGCCGTCGGCCAGCAGGTTGAAGCTGAGCATCAGCAGGCTCATGACCACGATGGGCGGGATGATCTGATAGGGATGGGTGGTGAAGCTGTTGTACAGCTCACTGATAAGGGAACCCAGCGAGCACTGCGGTACCGGGATGCCCAGACCCACGAAGGAAAGGAATGCCTCGGTAAAGATCGCGGTGGGGATGCTGAACATGACCTGAGTGATGATGGGTCCGATGATGTTGGGCAGCACTTCCTTAAAGATAATGAAGAAGCTGCCGGCACCCAGAGTGCGGGAAGCCAGAACGAATTCCTGGTCCTTCAGCTTGAGCATCTCAGCGCGGGCGATGCGGCTCATGCCCACCCACTCGGTCAGCATCAGAGCGAAGATGATGGTGATCATGCCGGGCTGCAGCACCAGAAGCAGCAGCGTAACGATGACCAGACGGGGGATGCCGTTGGCAACTTCAAGAAAGCGCTGCATCAGCATATCCACCTTGCCGCCGAAGTAGCCCGAGATGAGGCCGTAGCTCATGCCGATGAGCATATCAATGACGGCAGCCGCCACGGCGATGATAAGGGAGACGCGGGCGCCTTCCCATGTACGGGTCCAGATGTCGCGGCCATAGAGGTCGCTGCCGAACCAGTAGTAGACGTCATCCTTGCCTTTTTCGACATAGTTGTTGACGATCTTGGTACCGGTGGTCGTGCTCATCTTCTCGCTGCCGTCCAGAATGCCGAACTGCTCGATGCCGGGGACACGAGGCGCAAAATTCTTCTGGCTCAGATCCTGGCCGGAATAAGTATAAGCATTCATTCCCGGGCCAAAGATGGCCAGCAGCAGGATGATCATGATCATCACAAGGCCCAGCACGGCGCTCCTCTTGCGGAAGAAGCGGATGCGGACGTCTTTCCAGAAGCTCTGGGCCGCGAAGTTGGTATCCACCGCGATTTCAGCCGCGTTGTCCTTCCGGGCAAACTCTGCCTCGGTGAACTTGTGCTCAGGGTACAGTTCCTGCACGGCCTGCGTGATGGCTGCGGCGGTGCTTTCGCCGCCCAGTCGAATCGCTTTTTCTGCCATATCAGTCGTCCCCCTTTGCCAGACGGATACGCGGGTCGATGATGCCGTACAGCAGGTCAACGACCAGCATGATGCCAATGTACATGGCGCTGTAGATGAAGCTCAGACCAATGACCACGTTGTAGTCGTTGGACTGGATGGCCGTCACCAGCAGGCTGCCCACGCCGGGGATGGCGAAAATTTTCTCGACCACCAGCGAGCCGGTCATCAAATCAACGATGAGCGGGGCCAGCACGGTGATGATAGGGATAAGCGCATTGCGCAGGGCGTGGCGGAAGATCAGCGCCGGGCCGGAGATGCCCTTGCTCTCGGCCAGCAGCATATAGTCGGAGTCGAGGACTTCTATCATCTCGCTTCGGGTGAAGCGGGCGATGGATGCCATGGTGAACATAGACAGCGACACGCTGGGCAGGACACTCGAACCTAAGATATCCTTGGCGGAGAACAGCATCGGGAACCAGCGGAGCTTGAAGCCGAAGGTGTAGCTCAGGGCCAGTGCGAAAACGTAGGACGGCACCGACACGCCGATGACCGAGATGATGGTGGCGATGGTGTCGAAGATGGTATCCCGCTTGAGGGCAGCCACAATGCCCAGCACAAGGCCCACCAGAGCGCCCAGCGTGACGGCCATGCCGCCGATCTGGATCGAGATGGGCAGGCGGGACTGGATGAGCTGGGAGATGGGCGTATTTTTGGAGATGTTGTAGCTCACACCCAGATCGCCCCGGAGCATATTGCCCACGTAGCGGAAGAACTGGATGTAGATCGGCTGGTCAAGGCCGTATTTTGCATAGAGCGCGGCTCTCATATCGGCTGTCAGCTTTTCGTCGTTGAAGGGCGAGCCGGGCATCAGCTGCATCAGGATGAACAGCACCAGCAGGATGGCCAGCAGCGTAAACAGCGAGGTGAGGATACGCTTGAGCGTATATTTTTTCACGTCAGGTGAACCCCCTTTGGTTTTCCTGTTCGCGGTCAGTCGTGCGCGGGCCGCGGACAGGTACAATGCCAAAAAGGCGCACAGTGGCTTTTGCGGGCCACTGTGCGGCCTTTGTTCAGCGTTTTTTCTTTAAGCGTTCTTTGCGGCCCGCTTGTACACACGGTTCAGAGCCACCGGGTGGAAATCCACGCCGGTAACGGCGCTGGAGATCATCTCGGCATTGCACTGGCCGTACAGCGGGAAGATGACTGCCTGCTCCAGAACGATGGCTTCTGCATCGTACAGAGCTGCCCAGCGGCCCTCGGGATCGGTGCAGAGGTCGCCGGTGGTGCATTCCTCGATGATGGAGTCAAACTCGGCGTCGCTCCACAGACCGTAGTTGTTGGAGTTGCCGGTGACCCACATGCCCAGATAGGTCATGGGGTCAGCGTAGTCGGGACCCCAGCGGGTCAGGCCCAGCTGGAAGTTGCCGTCCTGCATATCCTGCACGCGCTGCTTCTTGGGCTCAACGGTCAGGTTCACGGTCAGGCCGGGGAGAGTGGTCTCGAGCTGCTCCTTGACGACCTGTGCCACCTTCTGAGGTGCATCGTCGGCATCAACGATCATGTCGAAGGAGAAGCTGTCCTTGCCCAGCTCGCTCTTGGCGGTCTCGTAATACTCGGCTGCCTTGGCTGCATCGAATGCGCAGGCATCAGCGAACTTGGTCTGGTCGGCGCTGAAATCGCTGCCGTCCGGGCCGGTGGCAAACTGCGGAGGCACGGCGGTGTAGCAGGGAGCAGAGCCGTCCTTCAGGACGTCGCCGGTGATAGCGTCGCGGTCCAGAGCAAAGGTCATAGCCTTGCGCAGGTTCTCGTTTGCCAGTTCAGGCACCGCATCGATGTTGGGGCTGATGTACCACAGGTAGCCAGCGCCCACGCTGGTAAACTGGGGGTCGTCCTTGACCTGATCCACCTGCTCACCGTTCAGCAGGGTCAGATCCAGTGCGCCGGTCTGGAAGCTCATCAGAGCCTGCTGGCTGTCCTTGATGACCTGATAGGCCAGACCATCCAGAGCGATGTTTGCAGCGTCGTAGTAGTCGGGGTTCTTGGTCAGCTCGAATGCGGTAGCAGCGGGCTGGTAGTCGGTCATGATGAATGCACCGTTGGACAGGACGGTGTCGGGGCTGGTGCCGAAGGTATCCTTGCAGGTGTTGAAGAATGCCTCGTTGACAGGGTAGAAGGTGGGGAAGTACATCAGGCTCAGGAAGTAGCTGACAGGGACGTTCAGCTGAACTTCGAGGGTCTTGTCATCCACTGCGGTCACGCCCAGATCCGTGACGGGCTTCTCACCGGCAATGATCTCTGCGGCGTTGACCACCTGGCCGATGTCAGACAGCATGTAGGAATACTCGGAAGCATTGGCGGGGTCAACAGCACGCTGCCAGCCGAACACGAAGTCGGCTGCGGTGACGGCGTCACCGTTGGACCACTTTGCATCACGCAGGTGGAAGGTATAAGTCTTACCGTCCTCGCTGATGTCGTAGGTCTCAGCGAGGGCCGGGACAGCTGCGCCGTCGGCATCCATCTGCATCAGACCGTCGGTGTAGTCGGCGATGACCTCAAAGGAGGTGCCGTCGGTGGCGATCTGCGGGTCCAGAGACTGGACTTCAGTCTCCAGCATGATGTTCAGGGTGCCGCCTGCGGCAGTGCCAGCTGCGCTGGAAGCACCAGTGGAGGCAGCGGTAGAAGCTGCCGTGGAGCCGGAGCCACCGCAGGCCGTCAGGGCCAGAGCTGCTGCGGATACGCCTGCTGCTGCCAGAAAGCTGCGGCGCGAAATACGACGATCGAATCTCATAATATCTTTTCCCCTCTCTAACACCGCTTTAACGTATTAAAGCGACTGTTTCTGAAAAATGCACAAGGTGTTCTGCTCCCCCTCTGGAGCATTCTGCACACCCTTGTGCCTTGGCCGCATTATACATCGTCCACCGCCGAAAGAAAAGACTTTTTGCCAAATTTATACCCTCAACCCGACGATTTCTGTAGTTTGACCAACTACACGCCAAAATTCCGATTTGAATTTTGTATAGTTTTGCCCTTGATGTGTATTCATGTGAAGTACAGTTCATGTGAAATAAGTATTACTTGTGCTTTTGCCACGTACAGTTTCATGTCACATCTTTCTTTTATAAAGAAAACAGCCCATTATGCTTTCTCGGCATAGCGGGCTGTCCGGACTTTATTTTACTTTATGTGCCTGAAGTTTTGTCTCAAAAGCACTTTGAAAAGTGCTCAGACTGCCTCGGCAGCAGGTGCTTCGACCTTGCCATTGTACACAGCCTTGTCCAGCTGGCCTTCGGTGGCAGCCACAAGGGTGGTAGCGGCGGCAGCGCCGACGACGTTGGTGGCAGTACGAGCCATATCAGCAATGCTGGAAATGGGCGAAAGCAGGATGATGGCTTCCACCGGCAGACCGGCAGCAGCAAACAGAGCGGTAGCAGTGATGGTAGCCGTGCCAGGCACACCGACGGTACCGATGGAGACGACCACAGCCAGCACAACGAGGAAGGCGTACTGCACCGGGGTGTAATCAATGCCCAGCAGGTGGATGGTAAAGACAGCCAGAAGGGTGGGCCAGACACCGGCGCAGCCCGGCATACCGAGGTTTGCACCCAGACTTGCACCAAAGGCGGCGATGTCCTCGTTGACGCCCAGCTTCTTGGTCAGCTGGTTGACCGTGACAGGGATGGTGCCAACACTGCTCTGAGAAGTGAAGGCGACAGTGCCGGCGGGCCAGACGCCCTTGAAGAACTGGACAGGATCCAGCTTGCCGACGATCTTGATGAGCGCGCCCTCGACCACGAAGGCCTGAATCGCGCAGAGGACATAAGCCAGCACCAGAACGCTCAGCAGGGGGACGAGGTCGGCCGGAGAAGAGCGGCTGACGGCACGGGCGATGAGGGACAGGACGGCATACGGAGTGAAGGAGATGACATAGCTGACCACGCGGCCCATCACAACGTCACCGGCGTCGATAAACTTCTTGAAAGGGGCGACCTCCTCGGGCTTCTTGGCGGCAATCTTGTTGTAGCTGATAGCGACCAGAATGCAGAAGACCACGATAGGCACCACCTCGCCGTTTGCCCAGTGGGAAGCGAGGTTCTGGGGGAAGAGGCTGATAACCGTGTCCACAAAGGTGGGGACTTCCTTGGCGGTGTAGTCGGTGGCCAGCTCATACTGCACACCGTGGCCGACGTTGGTCACGACACCAGCGATCAGGGTGATGAGGCTGGCGAAGAAGGTGTTCAGGACGAGGAAGAAAACAGTCTTGAGGCCGATGTTCTTCAGGCGGACGGAATTGCCCAGATTGGTGATGCTGGAAATGATGCTGAAGATCAGCAGCGGGATGACCACAGCCGAAACGACGTGGGCGTAGATGGTACCCACAGCGGCGACATAGGTGTGGTGGCCCTTGAACACGAGGCCCACAATGAGGCCGAGGCCCACAGCCAGAATGGTGCGCACCCCGAAGTCAACGTGCTTTTTCTTGTGCAGGTAGTACAGCAGGGCAAAAAATACGGCAGTCAGAGCCAGTGCGGCCAGATCCAGAATTTCTACAGACATAAAACGGATTCTCCTTTATTTTTGAGTGTGATGTCGTTTTTGTCTGTCAACACATTCGCTCTCTCATGATGTTCCTCCCATTTGGAACAAACCTACTTTGTATGTATGTTTGTTAGGTTGCTGTGGAGTATACTACATACAAACCCTGTTGTCAAGTAAATTATGAAAAAATTTTGAACCAGATGCAAAAAGAGCCGCCGTGCATACGCACAGCGGCTCTTGCTATCTTTCGATATTTTATTTTGCGTACTCGACGGCACGGCTCTCGCGGATGACATTGACCTTGATCTGGCCGGGATAATCCAGCGTGTCCTCGATCTTCTTTGCGATGGAGCGGGCCAGCAGGATGACCTGATCGTCGCTGATGACGTCGGGCTTGACCATGATGCGCACTTCGCGGCCAGCCTGCACGGCGAATGCCTGCTCGACGCCCTCAAAGCTGGAAGAGATCTCCTCCAGATTCTCCAGACGCTTCACATAGCTCTCGACATTCTCGCGGCGGGCGCCCGGACGGGCAGCGCTGATGGCGTCGCAGGCCTGAATGATGAAGGCCAGCGGAGTCTTGGGCTCCACATCGCCGTGATGGGCCTCGATGGCGTGGATGACCTGGGTATTTTCCTTGTACTTGCGGCAGATGTCCACACCGATCTGGACATGGCTTCCCTCGATCTCATGGTCAAGAGCCTTGCCGATGTCATGCAGCAGACCGGCACGGCGTGCCAGCGTGACGTTCACACCCATCTCGCCTGCCAGCAGGCCAGCCAGCCAGGCCACTTCCATGCTGTGGGTCAGAGCGTTCTGGCCAAAGCTGGTGCGGTACTTCAGGCGGCCGATGAGCTTGATGAGGTCGGGGTGCAGGCCGTGGATGCCCAGCTCCATAACAGCGCGCTCGCCCTCCCGCTTCATCTGCAGTTCGAGGTCGTGGCGGCACTTTTCCACCGTCTCCTCGATGCGGGCGGGGTGGATGCGGCCATCGCCGATAAGGCGCTCCAGCGTCATGCGGGCCACCTCGCGGCGGGTCTGGTCGAAGGAGGACAGGGTAATGGCCTCCGGGGTATCATCAATGATAAGGTCAACGCCGGTCGCAGTCTCAAGGGCGCGGATATTGCGGCCCTCACGGCCGATGATGCGGCCCTTCATCTCGTCGCTGGGCAGCGGGACGACGCTGACGGTGGTCTCGCTGCAGTGGTCAGCAGCACAGCGGCTGATGGCCTGGCCGATGAGGTTGCGGGCGATGCCGTCGCAGTTCTCCTTCAAATCGGTCTCGTAGGCGGCCACGCGGATGGCCTTCTCGTGGGTCAGCTCCTCGTCCACCTTGTGCAGCAGCACTTCGCGGGCGTCCTCCTGGCTCAGGCCGGCCAGCGTTTCCAGACGCTCCATCTCCTTGGCGCGCAGGGCATCGACCTCGGCCAGATGGGCCTCGGCCTCCTCGTGCTTCTTTTTCAGCTCTTCCTCGCGCTTTTCCAGAGCCTCGGTCTTGCGGTCGAGGGCAGTTTCCTTCTGGTCGATGCGGTTCTCCTGGCGGCTGATCTCCGCACGGCGCTGCTTGATCTCTTTATCGGCCTCTGCCTTCTGGGCATCGACCTCGGCTTTCAGGCGGAAAGCCTCATCCTTTGCTTCCAGAATGGCTTCCTTGCGCTTCTGGTCGGCGGTCTTGATCGCTTCGTTCACCAGCCGGGTCGCCTCGGCCTCGGCGCTGCCGATCTGGGCCTCTGCGGTCTTTTTACGGTTGTTGTAACCAATAAAATAGCCCGCAGCTGCGGCAGCGACAGCAACGATCAATGCCACGATCACTCCGATCACGGTCATTGTTCTTCACTCTCCTTAACAGTCAAATTTTGCTTTAACAGGCAGGAGACGCTGTGCGGCCGAACGCGGGCCAGACATCAATCAAATTTTCAACGCAAAAGAGGCCAACAAGAACAGACGCAGAGAAAAATCTTCCTGTGCGGTAGGTCTGGTGCAGCTTTTCGATTTACAAGATGTGCTTATAAAAACGGGCAGATGAAGCCCCATTGAAATATCTGGTCGCGGAATGTTCCGCCTGCAGCGTCTTAGATTCCATACTACTTCTTATATTACGAAACATTTTGCACAATGTCAAGGAGAAGTAAGGCCGAAAGCGGAAATTATTTTTTTATTTATTCGAGATACATCCGGCGCAGGCGCATCAGGCGGGCCGGAGTGAGGCCGTATTCGGCTTCCAGATAGGCGTCGGCACTGCCATAGCGCTCCCGGATGATGCTCAGCACGAAGGGAGCAGACTCCGGGTGGACGCCGAACACGCCGAGGTAGAAGTCCTTCCGGGCAGGGTCAGCGGCGATCTCCTCAGCGTGCTCGGCCCAGACGGCTTCCAGCTCCGGCCTGCGCCAGATGTTCGTCTTCTCAAAATCTTCGGCGATGGTCTTGTCCGACGCGCCCAGCGCCAGCAGGATGAGCATGGCGGCCACGCCGGTGCGGTCCTTGCCCGCCGAGCAGTGGAAGAGCACCGGCGTCTCACCGGCTTCCAGCGCACGGAACAGCTCCTTGTACGCCTTGTTGCCGAAGAGCATCCGCTCGTACATGGCGTCCGCCATCCGACGGCCCTCGTCGGGCATTCCCTTCAGCAGGTTCTCCCGGTCTTCGGGCGAAAAGTCCACCTCTTTGCCGTTCTCGAGGCAGAGGCCGCAGATGCGCACCAGCCGCGCGCCGTCCGGCACGTAGTCGGGTGTCTCGGCAGCTTCGGCCTCGCTGCGCAGATCGAGGATGAGGCGCAGGCCCAGAGAATCCAGCAGCTTCCGGTCAGCCTCGCTGGTGAGTTTCCACGTCGGGATGCCCCGGTAAATTTGTCCCCACTTGATGTGCTTGCCCTCATCGGCCTCGTAGCCGCCCAGCTCGCGGAAGTTGTGTCCGCCCTCAAAGGGCAGCTGAGTGCCGGGGGCAGGATGTACCACGGCGGGCTTTGCCGCCGCGCTGGACAGGACAGGCAGGTTATAGAAGGGCTTCGCCGACCGTCCGCGCCGGGGCGGCAGGCTGACCGCACCGCCCAGCACCTCCATCAGGTAGCTGCGCAGCAGGTCGATATAAGCCGAAGCATGGTCGCGCCGCTGCAAAAGTGAGACGCAGAGGGGCGGCAGGTCTTCCAGCAGGACGTCCCGCACCCGGTCCAGCTCCCGCCGCGCGCCCGGCTCGTACCGGGTCAGGCAGGTGCAGAGCTGCTCCTGCACGAGGTAGTACGCCTGATAAAAGCTGGGGCCTATCTCAGCGTTGGGCGCAAAGCCCGCCCGGGCGCAGGCCTCCCACAGCGGGGCGAACAGGTCCTGCCGCAGACTGGGCAGAAGGACCCGCTGGTTCCGCAGCTCGGCCAGCGGCACACTCTCCTTTTCCCAGAAGGGGTGGCCGCGCGGCACCAGCAGGCAGGCCGGGTCGGCCCGCAGGGTGGTGCGGGCCAGCACCGGTGCGGCACAGCCCAGGTCCATCACAAGGCCCGCATCCAGCTCGCCCTGCTCCACGCCCTCGGCCACGGCGTCGTTGTCCAGCAGGCGGAAGCGCATCTCGATGTGGGGGTACTGCTGGCGGAACTTGTCCAGCTGGGTCTCAAGGCCGGGCAGATAGTCCGGTACCAGCGAGACGCTGATGCCGATGCGCACCGGCTGGGCCGACTGTATCTCGGCGTGGAGCGCCGCCTGCATCTGCTGGAACTGCTCCACCACCGGCGCGGCATGGCGCTGCAGGCTCACGCCCCGGTCGGTGAGGCTGAGCTTGTGGTGGGCGCTGAGGAAGAGCGGCCCGCACAGTTCGGCCTCGAGGGCCGAGATGCTCTGACGCAGGGCCTGTCGGGATAAAAACAGGCGCTGGGCCGCGCGGGTGTAGTTCATCTCCTCGCAGAGGACCAGAAAATAATGCAGCTGGCGGATGTCCATCGTTTCCTCCTGAATCTTATGAGTGGTATGGGTAAAGAATACCGCCTTTTGGCCGGATTGTAAAGCCGCTGGAAGCAAAATCCCGCTTTTTCTCCGCTATTGACGCCGGGCTTTCCCGCGTGTAACATAAAGGAAAGGAGGCTCTGCCCATGAAACATAACACTCCGGCGCAGGAGGTCAAAAGCCTCGAGACGCTGTTTTTCACCTTTTTCAAAATCGGTCTGTTCACCTTCGGCGGCGGCTACGCCATGATCGCCCTGCTGGAAGAAGAGTTCATCCAGCGCCGCAAATGGCTGGACAAAGACGAATTCCTCGACATGACCGCCATTGCAGAATCCACCCCCGGACCGGTGGCCATCAACAGCGCCACCTACCTCGGCTACAAGCTGGCCGGAGTCCCCGGCGCGGCCACGGCCACCGTGGCCGTCTGCCTGCCGTCCTTCCTCATCATCTACGCCATCTCGCTGTTTTTCGAGCAGTTCACCCAGCTCACTGTCATCGCCAACGCCTTCAAGGGCATTCAGGTCTGCGTCATCTACCTCATCTTCTCGGCAGGCGTGCGGATGCTCAAAGCGCTGGACAAGTCACCCTTTGCCACCGGCGTTCTCGCCGCCGTCATGCTGGTGATGGTGGGCCTCTCGCTGGCCGGTGTCAGCGTCTCGTCCATCCTGCTCATCCTTCTCAGCGGTGCGGCAGGTGTGGCTGCATGGCTCATCGGCCGCAGAAAGGAAGGGAAGTAAGATGTTTCTGAAATTATTCCTCACCTTTCTGGAGATCGGTGCCGTCTCCTTCGGCGGCGGCTACGGCATGATCTCCCTCATCCGGGAGAAAGTCCTGCTCAACGGCTGGCTCTCCGAGGCCGAGTTCCTGAGCTTCATCGCGGTGTCGGAGTCCACACCCGGCCCGCTGGCTGTCAACATGGCCACCTTCATCGGTGCGTCGCAGGGCGGGGTGCTGGGGGCGCTCTGCGCCACGCTGGGCGTCGTTCTGCCGTCCTTTTTCATCATCCTGCTCATCGCGGCCCTCATCCACGACCTGCTCAAGTACGCCGGGGTCGAAGCTTTCCTCTCCGGCGTCCGGCCCTGCGTCGTGGCCCTCATCCTCTCCACAGCCTTCACCATGGGGCTGAGCACTCTGCTGGGCATCTCCACCGCCGCTGAAACGCCCTCGCCCGCATGGCGGGGCATTGGCATCCTTGCAATTCTGGCCGGGGTGCGGCTCATCTGGCAGAAAGTCAGGAACAAAGCCCCTTCGCCCATCGGGATGATACTGCTCTCGGCGGTGCTGGGTGCACTTTTATACCAATAAAAAGAACGGCATCTGAGCTTTTCTCCGATGCCGTTCTCTATTTTGCTCTTCTGAAATCCGATTCACAGACCCGGCCATTCTGGGCCAGAACGCGGCGCAGGACCTGCATCACGCCGGAGCTGGTGTTGGGCGGCGCGAGGAAGGACACCTCCTCCCGGAGGGCGGGCGAGCCGTTCTCTACAAGGAAACCGTATTTTGCCGCCTTCAGCATCTCCGCGTCGTTGAAGGTGTCGCCGAACGCCATCATGCCCTCGGGCAGGACGCCCAGACGCTCCCCCAGCCGAAGCAAGGCCGCGCCCTTGTGGACGCCGGGGTTCATGATGTCCACCCAGTCTGCACCGGCCACCGCCACCGAGAAGCGCCCGCCCCAGACCGGGCCATAAAGCGCGTCGTAGCCCTTCTGGGCATCTCCCTCGGGGAAGTAGATGGTGAATTTATCCACCCGGGCGGTCACGTCCTCCAGATGAGGGACATATTCCACCTTGGTGTAGAATCTCTTGAAGACCCTGTCGTATGGCCGGAACTGCTCCTCCACATAGGCCGTTTCCAGCCCGCAGAGGACGGCGGCGTGGCCCGCGCTCCGGGCCTGCCCGGCCAGCGTGTGCCAGTCGGCAACGTCCATCTCGGAGAGATACAGGCTCTCGCCCTTCCAGCAGATGGCACCGCCGTTGTCACCCACAAGGATGATGTCGTCCTGCAGGGGCGCGAACATCTCCTCTAAGGTATAGATGGGCCGTCCGCTGGCGGCAGCAAACCGGATGCCCCGCTCTGCCAGAGCGCGGACAGTCTCCGCAAAGTCCGGCGGGAGCTGGCTCTGGTCGTCCAGCAGGGTGGCGTCAAGGTCGGAGGCAATGAGGCGGATGACGTCCATGCGCGCCTCCTCAGCCCACATAGCTGATGTTCACGTCGATCTGTCCGCCGTAGCCGGGGATGCGGGCGGTGCAGGTACCCTGCCACATATCGCAGGCGATGGGGCTGCCGGCCACATTATAATGGGCGTTCCAGATGCTGTAGCTCTTCAGCCGGTTCAGGTCGATGCGCTTGCGGAACCACAGGGTGGAGGCGTAGACGCCCGGCTGATAGCCCTGGGCCTTGACTTCCTCGCAGAAGGCGATGGCACACTTGGTGCGGTCTTCGACGCCCAGACCATCGGCACGGCCATTCTTGCCACCGGAGGCCTCAGTATCGAAGTAGATGGGGTAGTCCAGCTTGCGGCCGTTCAGGACATAGGCACAGCCCTGCGCTTCTTCCCGGGCCTCGTTCTCATTGACTGCCTGACTGAAGAAGTAGACGCCCACCTTGAGGCCCGCGTTCCGAGCGTTGGTGAAGTGCTTCTCAAACATGGGGTCCAGCACCAGTGCGCCGCTGCCGTAGCCGCGGTAGCCGATGCGGATGATGACGAACTTGACGCCCGCCGTCTTGACCTGCTCCCAGTCGATGTTCGACTGATATTTGGAGACGTCGATGCCGAAGGTGGCGTCCTGCTGGACACCGTTGGCGTCGAAGTAATAGAGCTTGTTGTCGATGGACTGGATGCCCGTGACCGGCTGGTTGGTGTACTGGTCATAATAGTAGGTCTTGCCGCCCACGGTGCGCCAGCCGGAATAGACCGGAGCCGGAGCCGGGGTGCTGCTGTCATCGTCTTTTTTCCCGAACAGGAGGCTCCACAGCCAGCTCAGCAGGCCGTTCTCGTCGGTAAGACAGGCAGTATCAATGTTGCTCGCATCCAGCGTACCCGCATCCAGCGCCGCGCGTATCTCTTCCGGCGTCAGCAGGATGGTGCCTTCCTCGGTCTTCACCGGCAGAGTGCTCTGCTCTTCGGAGTTCGTCTCCGGCTCGGCGGGCTGAGACACTGCATCCTGCTCCACCGGGGCGCTCAGGGGGTCTTCGGCGGCCAGTGCCTCGGTCTCCTGCTGTAAGCGGGGGAAGCCGTTCTCCTGTTCCAGCTCGTCGATGCCGCCCATCATGGGGGCAGAAGGAGCTGTTTCCGGGGCTGCAGGCTCTGCGGCAGTCTCCTCTGCGGGTGCAGCCGGAGCCGCCGATGCAGCGGGCTCTTCTTTCACGCTCTGGCTGGGAGCAGACGGCTGCGCGGCAGACGCAGCAGTGCTCTCCGCCTCAGAGGATGCAGAGTCATTTTTCGGAGTTTCCGTATTATTTTTCTTCGTTTCCTTTTTGGTGCTGTGGGCCGCATCGGTCTCGCCCTCCCACAGCAGAGCCGACGGCTCCACCGTCAGACCCGCAGGCTGGGACGCCAGCAGGGCTGTGGTGCCAAAACCGCCCACCGCGATGGCAAGAGCCATCACCGCCGAGGCCACCATCTGGCCCGCCGCACGGCGCGTCTTCTTTTTTGGTGTTCCTGTATCTTTCTGTCTCATTCCGCTTGCTCTGCCTCCAAGCTGTATTCTAACGCGGCCTCTCGCCGCCGAAAGTGCTTCTTTTACGTTTATAGTATACACCCAATCCCAAGCTCCCGTCAATGTCCTTCGGTGTCTCATGCGGGGCGTTTCGTGGAAGTTTTCCACCACGGCCGACGCTCCATGTGGAAAACGAACCAAGCCGCCGTATTATTGCACCCAAAAGAAAAAAAGATGAGTTCCGAACGGGATTTTTGCGTTTTCCTCTTGCTGTCTTGACATGTGTATGGTATCATGATGGTCATGCAGCTTTTGCTGCACTCTGAAAGTGTTAAGACGGAAAGGCAGATTCTTTATGTCAAATGTAAAAGATTTCTTAAAACGCAAGGACATCGTCATCACCCCCCAGCGCTACCTCATCGAGGCGCTGGGCGCGATGGCACAGGGCCTGTTCGCCAGCCTGCTCATCGGCACCATCATCAAGACGCTGGGCCAGCAGACCGGGCTTGAGACGCTGGTGGACCTGGGCGGTTACGCCACGGCCATGAGCGGCCCGGCTATGGCCGTGGCCATCGGCTGGGCGCTCCACTGCCCGCCGCTGGTACTGTTCAGCCTCGTGACGGTGGGCTACTCCTCCAACGCCCTCGGCGGCGCAGGCGGCCCTCTGGCCGTCCTCATCATCGCCATTGTGGCCGCTGAGCTGGGCAAAGCCGTCAGCAAGGAGACCCGCGTCGACATCCTTGTCACCCCGCTGGTGACCATCTTTGCCGGCGTCGGCCTCTCGATGCTCATCGCCGCCCCCATCGGCGCAGCCGCAAGCCAGGTGGGCACCCTCATCATGTGGGCCACCGAACAGGCACCCTTCCTCATGGGCATCCTCGTCTCGGTCATCGTGGGCGTCGCCCTGACCCTGCCCATTTCCTCTGCCGCCATCTGTGCGGCCCTCGGCCTGACGGGCCTCGCCGGCGGCGCTGCCGTGGCGGGCTGCTGCGCCCAGATGATCGGCTTTGCCGTCATGAGCTATAAGGAAAACGGCGTCGGCGGCCTCATCAGCCAGGGCCTCGGCACCAGTATGCTCCAGATGGGCAACATCGTAAAGAATCCCCGTATCTGGATCGCCCCCACGCTGGCCAGCGCCATCACCGGCCCTCTGGCCACCTGCGTCTTCCACATGGAGATGAATGGTGCCGCCGTCTCTTCCGGCATGGGTACCTGCGGCCTCGTGGGCCAGATCGGCGTCTACACCGGCTGGGTCAGCGACATTGCCGCCGGCACCAAGGCCGCCATCACCCCGATGGACTGGGCTGCCCTCGTCCTCATCTGCTTCGTCCTGCCCGCTGTGCTCAGCGTTCTCTTCTGCGAGATCGAGCGCAAGCTTGGCTGGATCAAGGACGGCGACCTGAAACTGAACTGAGCGTATAGAAAAAGCCTGCTGACAGCAGGCTTTTTCCTGTTTATACCACTCTTTTTCCATCCAGCACCGCCTGCCGGAGGACATCCCCCTCATACACCAGCTTGAGGGAGAACCACGGATGTTCCTCGTTGAGCAGCTTGAAGAAAATTTTATCACCCTCCCAGATGGGCAGCTGCTCCACTTTCTCCTTCGGCACCCATTCCAGCACGCCTTCCCGGCAGGCATCGCCCTGTATCATCTCGCCCGTCCACCCGTCGGCGGTGTAGAGATGGATGAACTCGGTCATATTGCCCCAGATGAAGGTCAGCAGGCCCCGGCTGCGCCAGTGGGTCAGCGTCAGGCCCGTCTCTTCTTTCACTTCACGGAGAAGGCAGTCCTCCGGGCTCTCGAACCGCTCGAATTTTCCGCCGACGCCCACCCATTTGTCGTGGTTGTAGTCGTCCTCCTTCTTCACGCGGTGGAGCATCAGGTAGGCGTCGTCCCGCTCCAGATAGCACAGCGTCGTGCTGAAAATCGGGTATTCGGGATTCATAAAGGCCCCAAGATTCATCTTACTTTCCCTTTCTTTTAACAGCAAAGCGCCCCGCAGATGACCCCTGCGGGGCGCTGTTTTTATGCGTTTATGCCTTGCGGCCTGCGCGGCCCTTGCCCGCATTGTTCAGCTTGCGGACGAGATCGTTCTGATGTTTGCGCTGGGAGGGCGTCGGCTCCGGATCATGGGCCTCTTCGGTCTTGGCCCGGGTCTGCTGGGCGGTGGAGTCCACACGCTCAAGGTTCCACTCCTGATTGCCGCCCGAGACGAAGGTCCAGATCTGCGCCTGCGCACCGTTGGAGGTGTTCATGCCCACAAGGTCGATGTACTTGTCGGCCAGCACGTTGCGGATGCGGGTCCGGCCATTGCGGGTAGGCTCGAGCGCCCAGCACTGGCTCAGTCCGCTGGTGCGGCCCCACTGATGGAGCCAGGTGCCTTCCACCACGCCGCCGAGAGCGAGATCCATCATTTTGCCGGTAAAACGGTTCTGGATGCGCCAGCGTCCTTCGCCTGCATCCACGAATTTCCACTGCTGCCACGGATGACCTGCGTAGTCCCACAGACGGATCGCAGCGCCGTTCTCCGTGTTGAAGTTCTTTACTTCCAGCACCTTTCCATTGGGGGCCTTGATGAGGTAAAATTCATTTTCTGATAATACGACCTGCGATGCCTTTGCCATAACTGCGTTCTCCTTTCAGCGTAGACTTTTGATGCTCCTATTATAGCGCATTTTGGTTTAGGCAGCAAGAATAGTTTTCCATAATTTTTGTGGATTTCTTTATGCATTCTGCTCGTTTTGCTGAGATTTCCTCACTTTACCCTCCGGCCCAAATTCCACCGCCGGAGCACACTTGTATACATCTCAAAAACGACCCCGCAGCTGTCGTTTTCCACCCTGTTTTTTCTCCAAGAACAGCACCCCCGTTTTCGGCCCGTTTCTGCTCCAAAACGGGCCGAACTGTCCCTGCCGCAAGGCCAATTCAGTGCAGTGACTTCAGTTTTATAAATCAAAACTCACTTCGGTGCTTTACTTTAATGATAGATATTGCATTTCAGAAAGAGCTTTAATTTGTTTCACGTTTTTTGCTATTGACTTTATTTCAAAACCGGTGTATAGTAAGCTTGCAAGGAGCGGAAAGCGCCCCCGTAACAACGAGCTTCAGGCTCCGCACACTGCGGGCCTGTGAGAAAAATATAGGAGGTTTGACTATGTATTACTACATTCTGGGCTGCGGTATCGCTTGTTTGGTCCTGTTCGGCATCAACAGCATGGAGACGGTATGCGTCAAGCCGGCTGAGATGGTTGGCAAGGTCCTGCTGTGGCCTGTCACCCTGATGGAAGCAGTTGTCCGTTACAGCTCCACTCATCACAACTTCAAGGCTGCGCTGTAAAACGCATCACGTCTGAGGACGTCGAAAAAGCCATCAAGGCTGCCGTACTCTTTGCGGGTACGGCAGCCTTTTTGCTTTACACCCGGGGGCCGGATGTGGTACACTGTATATTGTAAAGCGATTTCCCGCCGAACCTTATCGTGCGCAGTTCCGCGCTATTTTTCAGGAGGACTATGAAACCCGATTACAAGCTGGTCGCCAAGGCCAAATATATCCACATGACCGCCGACCTTGCCAGCGAGGTCTGGCACGAGGTCTACAAACGCTATTTTCCCGCAAAGCAGCTGGACGCCCTCATCGAGAACTTGCAGAGCGCCGACTCTATTGAAGAGGACATCGACAACGATGTGAACTACTTCCTCGTCTTCCTCGGCAGCAGCCTCATCGGCTACTTCGCATGGAAGATGGAGAACACTTCGCTCCATCTGCTCCACCTCTACCTCAAGCCCGAATACCGCGGCAAGGCCATCGGCCGGGACATCGTGGCGTCCTGCGAGCGTCTGGCCCGGGGCGAGGGCCGGGGCCGCGTCTGGTGCGGCGTCAACGCCAAGGCCCTGCCGGTGCAGCAGTTCTTCAAGGCCCGGGGCTACCGTTCCCTCGGCCCTGCCGAGAGTGAGGGCGGCATCGAGCGCAACGAGCTGATCTTTGAGCGGATGTTGTAAATTTCCTGCAAAGACCATTGCATTTTCTTCTCATTTGTACTACACTAAAGTAGTGTATTGAAGTACCCGTCTGCGGGTCCAACATCATTGAATGACCGGGGAGGAACTGTATATGGCAAAGGACCATCCGACCGGAAAATCCGGCCTGTATGCCGCTTTTCTGGAGCTTGAGACGCCCGAGGAGTGCTACCGCTTCTTGCAGGATGTATGCAGCTACGCAGAGCTGAGCGCGATGGAGCAGCGCTACAACATCGCCGAAAAGCTCATGCGCAAGCAGAGCTACACCAGCATCATGGGCAACATCGGCGCATCCAGCGCCATCATCAGCCGCGTGAGCCGTGTGCTGGGCCGGGATGACAGCGTCCTGCGCCGCATTCTGGAAAAGAACAGCGTCTCCGCTGACACCGAAGACTGAATTTCTACTGACCGCTGGCGCACTGCGGGCCGGGGATGCCCCGCCTGCGGTGCGCTTTTTCTTTGATTTATAAAAGGAGTATCTGATTATGAGCAAAGCTGTTCTGTTTTTTGCCGACGGCACCGAGGAGTGTGAGGCCCTGCTGGTGGCCGACCTTCTCCGCCGCGCCAGGGTCGAAGTCATCATTGCGTCCGCCATGGGCCGCCGCGCCCTCGTCAGCAGCCACGGCATCCACCTGAACGCCGACGCGCTGGCCGAGGATGTGGATTACAGCGACGTAGACATGGTTATCCTGCCCGGCGGCATCCCGGGTACGCCCAACCTCGCTGAGAACAAGACCGTCACCGACACCTGCGTTTCTTTTGCCAGGGCAGGCAAGAAGGTCGCCGCCATCTGCGCCGCGCCCAGCGTCCTCGCCAGCCTCGGCCTGCTGGAAGGCAGGAACGCCACCGCCCACGCCGGATTTCAGGACAAGCTGGCCGGTGCCATCGTCCACGATGAGGAAGTCGTCGTAGATGGCAGCATCACCACCAGCTACGGCCTCGGCGGCGCTATCCCGTTTGCCCTCGAGCTGGTGCGCCAGCTGGCCGGCCCCGCCGAAGCCGACCGCATCCAGAAGGCTATCGCGTATCGGCACTGAGAAGGAGGCTTTTCTATGCGTTTCATCACCTGCCGTCTGCCCGACGGCGCGGAAGACCCGGCCATCCTCTCTGCCGATGGCCGTCAGGTCTGGCCCCTGAGTTGGCTGGGCCTTTCTTACGAGACATTGTCCGACGCCATCCCGTTCCTGACCCCGCAGGTGCGGGCCGGGCTTTCGCTGGCCATCGCAGGCATCCCGGCGCTGCCTATTGAGGCCGTCACGCCGGAAAGCCCCATCCCGTCTCCGGCGCAGGACGTCATCTGTCTGGGCATCAACTACATGGCCCACTCCGACGAGGCCGAGAAATACTCTGCCGACGCTTTTGCTACCAAACATCAGGACGCCATCTACTTCTCCAAGCGGGTCACCCGGGCCGTGCCGGACGGCGGCTTCATCGAGGCCCATACCGACCTCGTGAAAAAGCTGGACTACGAATGTGAACTGGCCGTCGTTCTGGGAAAGGACGCGAAGGACGTTCCCGCAGGGCAGACGAAAGACTACGTCTTCGGCTACACCATCCTGAACGATGTCTCCGCACGGGATGTCCAGACCGCCCACAAGCAGTGGTATTTCGGCAAGAGCCTCGATGGCTTCACTCCCATCGGCCCCTGCATCGTCACGGCGGACGAGTTCGACACCTACCCGCCCAAGCTCCCCATCCGGTGCTTCGTCAACGGCGAAAAGCGGCAGGACTCCAACACCGGCCTGCAGATCTTCGACATTGACCATGTCATTGCAGAGCTTTCGCAGGGCATGACCCTCAAGGCCGGCACCATCATCGCCACCGGCACCCCGGCGGGCGTCGGCATGGGCATGGAGCCGCCCTGCTTCCTCAAACCGGGCGACGAAGTTCGCTGCGAGATCGAGGGCATCGGCACCCTGACGAACACAGTCCGCTGAGTAGGTTTGCATTCCATTTTGTATTATTTTTCTGAATTTCTACTCGTTCGATGCATTTTCGTTTGAATTGCTCTTTTGTTCACGAACAATTCATATTAAATTCATATTCTGTTCATGCATCTTCGGTATATGTATGGCATCAAAGGCGCGGTGCGCGCCGAAACCCCTGACAGCACACTCCATATCGCCGCTCTCCCGGGCGGCTGAGGAAAGGAATCGGAAGAATATGAAAATTGGTTTTTGGGAACTCGTGGTCATCGTGGTCATCGCGTTCGTCTTCATCGGCCCCGACCAGCTGCCCGTCTACGCAAAGAAGCTGGGCAAAATGCTGCGCGAGCTGAAGAAGTACACCGGCGCCGCCTCCGAGGAGATCCAGAAGAACGTCGTGGAGCCTCTGAACGAGATCCAGGCCCCCCTCAAGGAAGCCGTTGCCCCCCTGACCGACATCAAGAAGGACATCGACAACAGCGTGAAGGATGTCACCAAGAGCTTCACCGGCATCGGCAAGACCAGCAAGGAAGAGGCCGCCAAGGCCGAGCAGGCTGAGGAAGTCACCGAGCTGGAAGAAGTCGAGGAGCTGCCCGAGGAGACTCCTGCTGAGGCTCCCGCAGCCGAAGCTCCCAAGGCAGAGGAGACCCCTGCTGCTGAGCCTGTGAAGGCCGAGGAAAAGACCGACGCCCCCGCAGAGGCAGCACCCGTGGCCGAAGAAGCCGCACCCGCTGCCGAAGCCGCACCTGCCGAAGAGGCAAAGTCTTAATCCCCACACCGATGCACCCGCGCCCGCGGTTGCCTTATACATTGTAATCAGCCCGCCTCGCGGCGCGGCAAAGTAAAAAGGAGATCATTATTATGCGTATTGGTACTAACGAGCTGCTTATCATCCTGGTCGTCGTCCTGCTCATCTTTGGACCCAAGAACCTGCCGAAGCTGGGCAAGATGTTCGGCAAGACCATGAACAACTTCAAGAAGGGCATGGAGGAGTCCGAAGAGGAGGACGCGACCACTGCCAAGGCCGAGACCAAGACTGAGAAGAAGGACGACGAGGAGTAATCTGTGGCTACGAACGTAAAGCGCAAAAAGAAAGCCGAAGTCATGCCTGACGACGGCAACATGACGCTGACGGGCCACCTGAAAGAGCTGCGCAACCGGCTGATCGTCTGCGCCGTGGTGTTCGTGGCGGCGGTCGTGGTCACGCTGGCTTATGCCGACCGCCTCATCGACCTGCTGACCGCCATGGGCCAGGGTTTCTATACCTTCGTGTCCATCGCCCCGCAGGAAAAGCTGATGCAGTATTTCCGCGTCTCCCTGCTGGCGGCTGTGGTCGTCACAGTGCCTGTGGCGCTGTATCAGGTGTACGCCTTTGCAAAGCCCGGCCTGAAAAAGAGCGAGACGTTCTTCCTCAAGCTGGTCATCCTGCTGGGTCTGGCCCTCTTTGTGGTGGGCGTGATGTTCGCCTACAAGCTCATGATGCCCTTCATGCTCCGGTTCCTCAGCACCGGCATCGAGGGCGCCGACTACATCCAGACCACTACCAGTATCGAGAGCTATGTCAGCCTCTGCCTGACCATGTTCATCATCTTTGGCTGTGTGTTTGAGATGCCTCTGGTCACCATCATCCTCTCCAAGATGGGCATCGCCAACCCCGAGATCTTGAAAAAGGGCCGGGGCGTTGCCATCGTGCTCATCTTCTTCATCGCAGCTGTCGTCACCCCGCCGGACATCGTGTCCCAGTGCATGGTAGCTATCCCCATGGTGCTGCTCTACTTTGTCAGCATCTTCCTGAGCGGCATCTTCTACAAGCCCCGCTCTGAAGACGGCGATGACGAAGAGGACGCGGAAGAGGAAGACGAGGACTAAGGCTTTTTCATCCGTCACGAAAGCGCACTCTGCTGCTTGCAGGGTGCGCTTTTTTGCGGCCTGTTTTATGCCATTCTGCCAAAAAGGCGCTGTTATTTCCGTCTGATTGCATAAAAACCGGCCCGCCCCCTGCTCTTTTGGCCCGGAGTATGTTATACTGATGTCAAATGATAACCGGCGGGCGACCGCCGCAGAAAAAGGGGTAAATGAGTTATGAAAGAATACGCATTCGGCATCGACCTCGGCGGCACCACGGCCAAGGTCGGCCTGTTCACCACCTCGGGCGCTCTGCTGGAAAAGTGGGAAGTCCCCACCGACACCTCCAACGCCGGTGAGCACATCCTCGAGAATCTGGCCGACGCCATCCACGCCAAGATGGCCGAGAAGGAGATCACCTCCGAGCAGGTGGAAGGCGTCGGCATCGGCGTCCCCGGCCCCGTGCTGGACAGCCGCGTCGTCCCCATCATCTGCGCCAACCTTGGCGGCTGGGGCGAACGGAACGTCTCGGCCCAGCTGTCCGGCCTGCTGGACGGTATGAAGGTGCTGGTGGGCAACGACGCCAACGTGGCTGCTCTGGGTGAGATCTGGATGGGTACCGCCAAGGGCTGCCGCAGCGCAGTCATGGTCACGCTGGGTACCGGCGTCGGCGGCGGCGTCATCGTTAACGGCAAGGTCATCGACGGCGCACACGGTGCCGGCGGCGAGATCGGCCACATCACCGTCAACCGTCACGAGACGGCCACCTGCGGCTGCGGCAAGCACGGCTGCCTCGAGCAGTATTCCAGCGCCACCGGCGTCGTCCGCTGCATGAAGAAGCTGCTGGACGAGAACCCCGACGCAGACTGTGTCCTGCGCGGCAAGGATTTTGAGGCCAAGGACGTCTTTGATGCCGCCCGCAACGGCGACGCCCTCGCTGCCCGCGAGGTGGACGAGATGACCGACACCCTCGGCATGGCTCTGGCCACCATTGCCAGCACCACCGACCCCGAGATGTTCCTCATCGGCGGCGGTGTGGCCCGCGCAGGCGACGTCCTCTTCGACCCGCTGGTGGAGCACTTCAAGACCTACGCCTTCAAGTCCTGCCGCGAGACGCCCATCAAGGCCGCAAGCCTCGGCAACGACGCCGGTATTTACGGCGCCGTGCGGCTCATTGTCGGAGAATAAGAGAGAGTATAACAAAAGAGGCACTGCCGCTGGCAGTGCCTCTTTTGTTATATTTGTTCTTTTTACAACGTATCTTCCCCGGGCAGCTGATTCCACAGGCGGTAGTAGACGCCCTTTTTCGCCAGCAGCTCGTCGTGGGTGCCGGACTCCTCGATACCCTCTGCGCCCAGCACAAGGATACGGTCGTAGTCCTTGATGGTGGTCAGTCGGTGGGCGATGGTCAGGGTCGTGCGGCCATGGGCCAGCTTTTCGAGGCTCTGGCCCACAAGGATCTCGCTCTCGTTGTCGAGGGCGCTGGTGGCCTCGTCCAGAATGAGGATGGGCGGGTTCTTCAGGAAGACCCGCGCGATCGCAATGCGCTGCTTCTGGCCGCCCGAGAGCTTGACGCCGCGCTCACCCACATAGGTATCAAAACCGTCCTTCAAGGCGCTGATAAAGCGCTCTGCGCCCGCCAGACGGGCCGCTTCGATAATTTCCTCCCGGGTCGCGCCGGGCTTGCCGTAGGCGATATTATCCGCCACCGAACCGCTGAACAGGTAGACGTCCTGCTGGACGATGCCGATGTCCTCCCGCAGGCTCTTGAGGGTGACGTGCTGGATATCCTGCCCGTCGATGAGGATACGGCCTCCCGTCACCTCGTAGAAGCGGGGGATGAGGTTGCAGAGCGTCGTCTTGCCGCCGCCGGACGGGCCGACCAGCGCCAGACGCTCACCGGCCTTGATGTCAAGGCTGACATGGTGGAGCACCTTGTTGTGGTCGTCGGGGTACTCGAAGCTGACGTCCTCGAAGCGGATGGCACCCGGGCCGGGCTGCAGAGGCTTTGCGTCTTCGGCATCCTTGATGGTCACGGGAGTATCCATGATCTCCGCAAAGCGCTCGATGCCGGTCATGCCGCGCTGGAACTGCTCGGCGAACTCGACGATGCGGCGGATGGTGGCGATGAGAGTGGTGACGTAGAGCATATAAGCCACCAGGTCACCGGCGGTTATCTTGCCGTACACCAGCGACAGACCGCCCGCAAGAATGACTACCAGATACATCAGGCCGTCGAAGAGGCGGGTGGAGGTGTTGAACGCAGCCATGGCGTAGTAGCCCAGCGTCTTGATATTCTCGAAATCCTTGTTGCCCCTGGCGAATTTCTCGCGCTCTTCGTCCTCGGCGGCAAAGGCCTTCACCACACCCTGACCCAGCAGGCTGTCCTCGATGGTGGCATTCAGCTCACCGATCTGGACGCGCTGCTGGCGGAACCGGGCGCGCAGGCGCTGGTTCAGCTTGACGGACACGACGCCCATCAGCGGCACGCAGGCGAACACGGCCAGCGTCAGCGGCACACTGGCCTGACACAGGATGAGGAAGGATGCCAGGATCTTGATGCCCGCGATGAAAAATTCCTCGGGGCAGTGGTGGGCGAACTCGGTCACGTCGAACAGGTCATTGGTGATGCGGCCCATGATGGTGCCGACCTTGGTGTTGTTGTAGTAGGTGTGGTCGAGCTTGAGCAGGTGGTCGAAGGCGTCCCGGCGCATATCCGTCTCGATGTGGACGCCCATGATGTGGCCGATGCCCGACATGAAATACTGCGCAGCACCGTCGATGATGCGGAGCACGAAGTACACTGCCGCCAGCTTGAGCACGATGCCCGCCGTGAGGGTGATGCCCACGCCCATGGCGGAGTTGGTGATGGTGCTCATGATCTTGGGCAGGATGATGTCGCACAGGGTGGTCATCGCCGCACAGAACAGGTCGATGAACAGAGTCTTTTTGTATTTTGCCAGATAGGGCAGAAAGCGCCGGATGAGGGCGCCGCTGCTGGTGTGCCGCACTGCGGGGTCATTAACTTTTTGCATGGTTCCTCCAATTTTAAGTTTCTGGGTTCAAACCTCTCCGTCACGCCTGCGGCGTGCCACCTCCCCTAACGAGGGGAGGCTTTGGCAGCCGGATGAAGCTTACTGGATACGCCAGAGGCTCCCCTACTAGGGGAGCTGGCGGGCGCAAGCCCGACTGAGAGGTTACTTCTTCGAATAATCTCTCTCGCCGTAGATGGCCGTCCCAATGCGCACGAGGGTCGCACCTTCGCGGATGGCGTTCTCAAAGTCGCCGCTCATGCCCATGGAGAGGGTCTCCATCTTCACGTTCTGGTACCCCCGCTCCCCGGCCTGCACGAACAGCTTGTACACCTGGGCCAGATACCGGCGGTTCTGGGCGTCATCGTCGTTGACGGGCGGGATGGCCATCAGACCCTTGACCCAGATGTGCTCTTCTGCGGCGGCAGCGTCCAGCAGGGGCCAGAGCTGTTCCGGCGAGACGCCCGACTTCGACTCCTCGCCGCCGATGTTCACTTCCAGCAGGACGTCCTGCACGATGCCGGCCTTGGCGGCTTCCTTTTCGATGGCGGCCAGCAGATGCTCGCTGTCCACGCTCTGGATGAGGCTTGCGCGGCCCAGCACCTTCTTGATTTTGTTGGTCTGCAAATGGCCGATGAAGTGACTGGGCTTGCCGCAGTAAGCACCGGCGTCGTAGTTGGCGCAAAGCTCCTGCACATGGTTCTCGCCGAACACATCGATGGCAAGAGCCGCGCTGGCGGCGACGGTGTCTGCGGTGCGGGTCTTGCAGGCCGCGCAGAGCTGCACTTCGGCGGGGTCGCGGCCTGCTTCCCGGGCCGCTGCGGCCATCTTTTCGCGGATAGCCTCCACTGCCTCCCGCATCTCTTCCAGATTCTTTTCTGCCATAGAGCTCAGTCCTCCTCAGTATATTTTGCGCGCTCGCCGCCGATGAGCTTCGGGCGGGTGCGGGCGCAGAGAATGTTGGCCTCGCCGATCTTCGAAAGGCTCAGCCGCACCGGCACAGCCACCCGGCGCAGATGCATTCCGATGAGGGTGCCTCCGATGTCGATGCCTGCGTGGGCGCGTATCTCCTCCACCGCGATGGGGTCTTTGAACTGCTTCCAGCAGGTGGTGGCCCAGCTGCCGCCCGCATGGGGACGTGGCACGACGCAGACTTCCTCCCAGCCGTATTTCTCAGCGGCTTCCCGCTCAATAATGATGGCCCGGTTGAGGTGCTCACAGCACTGTGCGGCCAGCCAGATACCGTTTTCGGCCAGCACCGGTGCGACGCCGGCGTAAACAGCCTGTGCAGCCTCAAGGCTCGAGTCCTTGCCGATGTGGCCGCCGACGATCTCGCTGGACGAGCAGCCCACCACAAAGACATCGCCCTTTTTCAGCTTTGCCTGGGCCAGCAGCTCCGTCACAGCCTGCCGCGCTTCGGTCTCGATTTGCTTTTTGAACTCTTCCGTCATAAAAAACACCTCGTTTTATACTCTTGCAGACAGCAGGCTGGCAGAGCCTGCCGCGCCGAAATACACTTTGCTTCCCGCCGGACACACCGCCGTGCAGCCGTCCAGCTCTCTGCCTGAGAATGTCTGCTTCCAGCTTCCGTCGGCGGTGTCCACAGCCTCGGCGCAGGGGGCGTCCGCAGGCAGCTTGAACAGCTTCTTCTGGATGTTCTCACCGGCCCGCAGGGCGATGCCCCGCAGAAGGGTGCTGTCCGCGTGCTTTTCCAGCCAGCCGCTGCGGGTCCAGCGGTAGCTGATATAGAGAGCGCCGTCCTCGTCCAGCGCCAATGCGCCGGGGTATCCCGGCAGGCCGGACACAAAGTTCCCGCAGTTTTTGCCGCCGGCGGTCAGCTCTCGGGCGTCGGCGTCCACACTCCAGATGCAGCGATTCCCGAGGTCGGAGACGTACAGCGTTCGGCCATCCTCCGAGAGGGCCAGACCAGCCGCACCGGCCACGCCGCCCAGCACCTGTTCCACCGTCCGGGCCGACGGGTCATACACATAGACGCAGCCCGTGCCGGTGTGGGCAATGAGCTCGGTGCGGAGAGCGCTTTCCAGCCCGTTTTTCGCAGCGGCTTCGGTGGACACGGCGAAATAGACCTTCCCGTCCGGGCCAGTCTCCACCGCCGACAGCACACCCAGCGGTGCGCCGTCGATTTGGGTCACCACCTGTTCCACTGAGGTTCCCCAGTTGTCATGCCGGGCGCGGCAGAGCGCCCCGCCGGAGGACGTCACCACCGTCAGCCACAAGTCGCCGTCGGCGTCGAAGGCAAAGCTGGTCAGCTCGCCCTCCACCGACAGGATGGCCGCGTAGTGTCCGCCGTCGGTGCGGACAAGGTCGCTCTGACGCTTTTTCATGGCTGCACCGTTGTAGGCAGCAGCGTAGACAAGGCCGTCCTGGGTGCGGACGCAGTCCACGCCAAGATAGCCGCCCAGCTTCCAGCCGTCCTTGCTGTCGGCGGAGAGGGCCGTCTGCGCGGCACCGGTGTCCTGCCGCACATCCGGGGCAGTGTAGGCTTTCGGCGGCGTGTCGATGGGCCGCAGCAGCAGGCCGTACGCCAGCGCCGCCAGCATCAGCAGGGCAAAGATGTTGCTGGCCACCCGGAAGCGGGTCATCAGAGCTTCCCGCTCGATGGCGGCCTGTGCTTCCAGCTGGGCCTTCCGGCGGGCAGCGGCGGCAGACGTACGCTGGGCGCGGCGGAGCCACCGGTCCACAAAGAGGGCCACGTTCGGCCCCACCGTGATGGATGCAATGAAGAGGAGCAGTACCAGCTCTACGAATCCAATGCGCATGAACAGTTTTTCCTTTGTATTTGTCAGATTTCGGGGAAGTCTTTTATCATTGTAGTATAGCACACTTCGGCTTTTCTGCGCAAGATGAGGCCAAGCTTGACAGCCCCCGAAGCGGCCCTTTATAATCGGAGCAGACACGAAACGCACCCACTGGGATGTTTTCCCAAAAAATCTACTCAAACTTCACAAAAATTCCTAATTGATAGGGTATGATAGACTTGAACGCAGTATACAGTTTCGCCGGGCTGACTCTGAGCAGCCTCCGGCGCTTGAGAGATAGAAGCTTTTAGGAGGAATGCCTTATGGCAAAAATTCTTATCGTTGACGACGAGCCCCGCATCCGGGAGCTCATCCGGGAGAATTTACAGTATTCGGGCTACACCTGCGAGGAGGCAGGGGACGGCTCCGCCGCCCTGTCGCTGCTCACCGGCGGCGGCTACGATTTGGTCATCCTCGATTTGATGATGCCCTTCATGGACGGCATGACCTGCCTGCGGGAGATGCGCACCCGCCGCATCAACACCCCCGTCATCATCCTGACGGCCCGCGGAGAGGAGTACGACAAGCTTGCCGGCCTCGAGGGCGGCGCTGACGACTATGTGGTCAAACCCTTCTCCCCCCGGGAGCTGGTGGCCCGTGTCAAGGCTGTGCTCAACCGCACCATGCCCCGCACCGAGGCTTCTGACAGCACCATGACCTTTGGGGAGCTGTCCATCGACACGGCCAGCCACACCGTCAAGGTCTCGGGCGAGGAAGTGAGCCTCACGCCCAAGGAGTTCGACCTGCTGGTCTTTCTGGCCTCCAACAAGGGAATCGCCCTCAGCCGCGAAAAAATTCTGCAGAAGGTGTGGAACTACGACTACTTCGGCGAGGACCGCACCGTGGACACCCACGTCAAGATGCTGCGCGGCCATCTGGGCAAGTGCCGCGGCTACATCGCCACTGTCTGGGGCATCGGCTACAAGTTCGACCCCGACGCGGCGCGTTAAGCGGAGGCTCTGCTCTTCATGCGGCAAACGAGCAAAACACGGCGCACCATCGGCATCCGGGGCCAGCTCATGGGCTTTCTGTGCTTCATCTGCCTTTTGCTGGTGGGGCTGTTCTGGTTTCTGAGCACCCAGCTGCTGGAGCCCCTCTACACCACCCATATCCAGAAGCAGCTCACCGAGCAGGCTGAGGCCATCGTGGCCCGGATGGACGAGGCCATCGGGAAGGGCGAGACCCTCTCCTACTGGGCCTTCGGCAGCCGGCTGTACGTCAACAACACCTTCTTCAACGCGCTGCAGGATGACATCTTCGAGCTGGGCGGGATGAGCAGCTTCTGCATCGACATCTCCGACACCACCCTGCGGCAGATCTTCAAGGTGGATAACCTGTCCTACTGCAACCTTCACCGCACCCGCCCCACCGACACTGCCGACGAGCAGACCGCCTACACCACGGCCCGCGCCATGCGGCAGCTCTGCCGGGAGAGCGGCGGCACAGTGGTGCGGAAGATAAACCCGCCCACGCCCTCCGGCTCCGTCCAGCTGATGGTGGGCCGGATGACCTCCGACGGAAATTACACTGTGCTGGTGACTACCAGCCTGATGCATGTGGCCGAGGCCGGCAAGGTGCTCAGCACCGTTCTGCCGCTGGCTGCGGCCCTCATTTTCGCGTTCTCGATGTCGGCGGCATGGCTGTTCAGCGAGTGGTTCACAAAGCCTCTGCGCGCCCTCTCCGGGGCTGCACGGCAGGTGGCACAGGGCAACTACGCCGTCCATGTGGACTCGGTGCGGAACGACGAGCTGGGCGACCTGGCCCAGGAGTTCAACCACATGGCAAAAGAAGTCCAGCACGCCTCCCAGATGCAGCGCGACCTGCTGGCCAACGTCTCCCACGACCTGCGCACCCCGCTCACCCTCATCAAGGGCTATGCCGAGACGGTGCGCGATCTGACCGGCGACGACAAGAAGCACCGCGACGAGCAGATGAACATCATCGTGGACGAGACCGACCGCCTGACGGCCCTTGTTTCCAGCGTCATGGAGCTGAGCAAGGTCACGAGCGGCGCACTCAAGTGCGAGAAGGTCCACTTCGACATGGGCCAGCTCTGCGATGAAGTCAGCGAGCGTTACGACGCGGTCTGCGCCCAGAACGGCTGGCAGCTCAAGCTGGAAATTCCCGACGAAGAGCTTCCCGTCTGTGCCGACCCCGATATGATGCAGCGCGCTCTGCATAACCTTTTGGGCAACGCCATGCACCACATCGGCGAAGACGGCATCTTCGTGCTGCGGGCGCTCCGCTGCCCCGAGGGCGTCCGGGTGGAGGTGGAAGACCACGGCCCCGGCATCTCTGCCGAGGACCTGCCCTATATCTTCGACCGCTACTACCGCTCCCGCTCCGACGCAGGCAAGCAGGGGACCGGCCTCGGCCTCTCCATCACCAAAGCCATCTTCCAGCAGCACGGTTTCCGCTTCGGCGTCCACAGCACTGTGGGCAAAGGCACTGTGTTCTGGTTCATCATGACCGATACCGAAGAAGTTTCCTCATAAAAAGGCGGGTCACTGTCCCAACGGACTGTGACCCGCCTTTTTGCTATTTTTTCTGGCAGTACACCACCACCCTCGCTTTTCCGCCGGGAGTACAGGTGTAGAGCACGAGAGGACAGCCGCCCTCCCGCAGGGCTTCGGGTTCTTCGGGCGAGACCTGCGCAGTCCGCTCCACAGTGTACACTGCCTCAGCGCCGTCCTGTGAAGTGAAACGCACCTCGTCGCCCTCGGAAAGGCTGCTCAGCCGCCCGAAGTGCGATTTGTAGTTGTGGGCCGCGATGACAAGGTCTCCGCCCGCCGCACTGCCGCATTGACGGCAGGGCGAGACCTTGAGGTTCGCTTTGCTCCACTCGGTCTGCACCGGCAGTTCCAAGCCCAGAGCGGGGATGGTCAGCACCCCCAGATACTCCCGCTCAATGCTTGACGCCGGGGTTTCCGAAGCCGATTCCGGCTTGGACTCTGCATCTTCCGTGGGCAGGCTTTCCGCACTGTCTGCGGGCCGTTCTGCCTCCGACACTGCCGCGATGCTCTGGCTCTGGCGCAGCTGGCTCACCGCCGAAGCGGCCTGAGCGCCTGCCCTTGCATCCTCGAGCCGGTCGTAGACGTAGAGACAGACCGCTGCCAGCACCAAGGCACTGCCCAGCATCAGGCAGAGCCGCTCCGGCACCAGCCTACGCATCGTGTCTGCGCTTCCGGCTCAGCCAGAGGCCCACCGCCACGAGGGCGATGCCCCCGCCTGCCAGCACCGGCACGGGCCAGAGCAGCTGGCCGGTCTGGATGAGGGTCTCCACCGGTTCCGGCTCCGCAGCCGGGATGACTTCATCCGGCATCTCTGCCGAGGGTGTCGGCGGACGGATGACTGTTATCTCACCCGGCTGGTCCACCGGCTTCGGGGTCGGCGTCGGCTTATCCGGCACATAGGGCGGCGTCACCGGTGGTGGAAGGGGGTCGGTGCTGCGGTAGCTGTTCTTGAAGAGCAGTTCCGTCTTTGCCCCGTCGTCCCCATCCCGCCGGACAGACACGTGTCCTTTCAGCTCACCGTCGGTGTCCCACGCCACCATGACTTTCAGGTAAAAGACGGTGTCGTCGTAGTCGGCCCGTTTCCGTCCGCCTGCGTCCTGAGTGACCGTATACTCGTATATGCCGGGCGCGGTGTAGACGATGGTATCAAAAGTCTTCGTCAGGGTCTTGTCGTCGGCGGCGCGGCAGTCCCGGGCCGGAAAATTCAGCTCAGCCTCGTCGTCACAGCCTTCCGGCATCGGCGCGCCGTCCAACGCGGTCAGCCGCACCGTCAGCGTCTCGTCAGCTGCCTCTCCGGTGCAGCGGACGGACGCCTCCAGTTCCAGCTCCGCCCGCTGGTCTGCGGCCAGAGCAGGCAGGGCAGCGCTTACCGCAAGCGCTGCTGCCAGCAGGGCCGCTGCCATTTTCGGGAGCCTTCTCATGATAAGCTCTCCTCCTTTCCGTTTTGCAGGTCTGACATTGGTTCCATCCGGGCCAGCACCACCGTCCGCGCGTCGGTGTACTCACCCGAGCAGGTAGCCATCGCCAGGAACTGCGCTCCTTCCGGCTCCTCTTCCAGCGCACGGAGGGCCTGTGCATCCATCTGAAGGGCATTCTCCTCCACAAAGGGGAGCAGCCCGCCTGCGTCCGAGCGCCACTTGCCCGGGGCAAAGATGGCCTGTTCCGACGCAGGCACCACAAGGCAGGCCAGCACTTCCAGCCGATAGCTCCCGCCGGGCAGCGTCAGGGTGCCGGTGGTGTTCTGGCGGAAGAATGCTCCGTCCTTGTATTTGTCGAGGTCGCCGAACATCCGCCCGTTCTCCATATGGTGGCCGTAGAGCAGGGAATACCGCCCGCTGAAATCTGCGTCGCAGTCAACATCCAGAAAGATGCTGCCCGCCAGCGCAAAGCTGCCGTAGACGTCGGTGTTCAGATAGGTGAAATTGCTCTCGCCCTGCACCACCGGGTAGTCGATGGCCGTGCCGTCCAGCGTCAGCCACCCGCAGACATCGGGGTTGATGTCCCGCAGCTGGCCGAAGGAGAGGCTGTTGTCCTCCTGCGGCTGGGGCTTGAAGGCCAACAGCCCGGCCTGCACATTGTCGGCAGCGGCGTACACCCGGCTGTTGTCCCACAGCGCATAGCCCGACCAGACCACCGCCAGCAGCACCAGCAGGGCCGTCACCCCGTCCAGCAGGCCGTTCGCCGCCCGCAGGGCCATCTTCTGCCACCGGATGTTCCTCACCTCCCTTGCCTTATTTCCTCCGCGCTTACTTCTGATGGCGGCGGCGCAGGGTCAACAGCAGCCCGACGCCCGCAGCACCCGTCAGGGTGAAGAGATAGGGTGCGCTGTCCAGCACCACACCGGCATCCACGGTGCCGCCCTTGGTGTTGGTGAAGTTCGCCTGCTCGACCGCCTCATCCACTTCGCCCTCGGTTCCAGTCTCCGTCGTCACATAGTCTGCGACCGGCGTCTCAGACACCTTGTACTCGACGCCGTAGGGCAGGTTCTCGATGTGGATGGTATCGCCGTCTTTCAGATAGAAAGTCGCTTCCGTCGTCTCGCCGGGCCTGATCTCGATCGAGGCGGGGTTTGCGTCATAGCTGCCGCCGGTGATGGCGTAGCTGTCCTGATAGGTCTTGCCCTCCTCGCCGGTCAGCTGCACCGTGAACTCGAAGTATTTGTCCTTATTGCCCATGATGCCCTCGACGTCCTTGTGGACTTCCAGCTTACCGGCAGAGTAGAGGTCGTCGAAGTCGTCCTTCTTGCCCTCGCCGGTGGACTCCGGATCCTCGGTGTGGACAGCGGCAATTCGGAGCTTGCCGTCCTGCTCGATGACCGTCACCCGCAGCAGGATGGCGTCGTCGTAGTAGGTCACGCCTGCGCTGTCGCCCGCCGCCTCATGGATGATGTAGGTGTAGACGCCCACGCTGTCGTACTTGGGCAGCTGAATTTCGATCTGCCTGGTCTTGTTCGCGCTGCCTGCTTCGCCCTGTGCGTAGGTCACGTCGCCGACAGACGGCATATAATCTGCGGCTTCAATGCCCTCCGATGCGTCGGTCACGGTATCCGGGTCGATCGTAAACGTAAAGGTCTCTTTCGGGGAGAGCGTACCCGTGTTGGCCAGCTCATAGTTTTTGGTGAGATACACCCGGGACATATCCTCATACGGAGGGCCTTGCACCTGTGCCGCAAAGGCGGGCATGACGTTGACGCCCATGGCCAGAGAGATGGAAAGCACACCTGCGAGAAGCTTTTCTATCTTGTTCTGTTTCATCCTAGAGTTCCTCCTATGTTGTCTTGTATGGTTTTTGGCGGCTCAGAGCCCCCGCCGCCGGATGAGGGTGATGACTTTTGCCTTGACCGCACTGCACTGTACCGGGCCGAAGTCACGGCTGTCCTCGGCCTGTGTGCGGCAGTCGCCCAGAATGAAGACGCTGTCCTCCGGCACAGCGTAGGGGTAGCTGAGCAGAGATTTGGGGTAGGTGGGGTAGAGGATGCCGCCGCCCTGTGCCGAGCCGTTGACCTCCACAACGCCGCTCTCGCTCAGGGTCACGATGTCCCCGCCCCGGGCCAGCACGCGGCCCACCCGCAGCGTTCCCGAGCGCTCATATACCACAACATCATTCTTGGCATAGTCTTTTTCCAGCCGGATGCCCAGCACGAGGTCGCCGTCCTTCACGGCGGGAAACATCTCGTTGCCGGACGCCTGCGTCACCAGATACACCTGCGTCAGAAGCACCCAGAGCACGGCGGCGAACACCGCCAGCCGCACCGCCAGACTGCGCACTTCCCGCAGCAGGGGGCTTTTTTCCGGCTTCGCCGGTCCAGACAGGTTCGCTTCCGGCGTCCCGGGCGGGGCCTCCGGGGCAAGTGCCTCGTTTGGTTCCTTCACTCATCTTCCTCCTTCTTTCTGTTTTTGCAGCCCAGAACGGCCGCACCGGCACACAGCATCAGCGGCAGCCCGAAGAAGTCTGTCTCCACGCCGGTGTCCGGGTCTATATCGGCCAGAACGTAGTGGGCATAGAAATTGACGACGCCGTTTTCCAGCTCTTCGTCGGTGGGCTCATAGCCCTCTTCCCACTCGTTCTGCGATACCTTTTCCTTCGGGTCCGGCTCATCCGTCACCGAACCGGGGAGCTCTTTGTACCAGCCGTCGAAGACGTAGCGCGCACCGCCGATGTCGATCTCTTTTTCGATGTCCGCTGTCGTCTCTTCCACCCGCTCGCCGCTCTGGTACTCGCGGCTTTCCCGGATGCTGTAGTCGTCCTCGCCCGGGGCGCGGACGTTGAACCGGGCCGTGAAGTTTTTCCTGCTCTTGACGCTGATGATGCAGTCGATGTGCTTATCCGGTTCTGTCCCGTTGTTGCGCGAGATCTTGTACGGCGTCACCACGATGCTCTCCAAATCTTCCTGCGTCAGCCCCGTGATGCCGGTCTGCTTCTCGATGGTGTCCTTATACTCGTCCCATATCTCATCGACGACCTCGTCCCAGTAGTCATCGCCCGGTTTCAGCGACCATACGTCGCCAGTCGCTCCGCCCGGCCACGATACAACATAGTCTGACACATTTGTCAGGATGTTCTTGCCGTTATCTTCCCATGCCGCGCCGTAGGTCTTCACCTTACCGACCCACTTGCACTCGCTGTTGTCCGGCGCCCACTGGCTGGGGTCATTGCTTCCGGGCAGGCTGGTGGGGGTCTTGAGCAGGAAGACTGCCGCCGACTCTTCCTGAGTCCAATCGCCCCAGCCCGGTGCATCCTCATCAAGTTCGTCCGCAGGCAGGGCATTTTTATCCTCGGCTACGCTGTCGTCAGCCAAGTCGGCATCTTCCTCAGGGGATCTGTCTTTTTCGGGCTGCTCTGCCTCATCCAGAGGCGTTTCATCCTCGGCGGCAGGCCGTTCTTCCGACAGCTCCGGCAGAACGGCGATGTCTTCCTCCTCGTCTAAAACGGGCTCTTCCTGCTGGGCCTCATCGTCGGTGAAACAGGCGTAAAGGCTGCACTCGCTGTCCGCTTCCGGCCAGAGCAGTCCTTCATCCGGCATGAAGCGGATCGCCGTCCCTTCGTCGTCCCGGCTGTACCAGAAGCGGAAGCTCTTTCCCTCCACCTCCGGCTCTTCGGGCATCAGAAGCTCTTCGCCGCTGCCCACGGTCTGTTCCGCGTAGGGCAGGCCGCCGTCGGCCTCGTCCGACTCGCTGAGCCAGAAGAGATAGGTCCTCTCAAAATGCTCGTCCGCTTTGACAGCTCCGCTGTCCGGAGTCGGCGTCTCGTCGGGCAGCCCGATGTCGTCGAGCCCGTCCACCACGACGGGGATGCCGCCTTCCGCAGGCAGGAGCACCGGCTCGTCTGTCCGGATGTCATCTTCTTCGTCCCCGGCAGGCTCGTCCTCTATTTCCTCGTCCCATGTCTGGTCTGGCACGCTGTCCGTCCGCTCCGGCCCCTCAGCAAATGCGGGCAGCAGACAGCCGCACAGCAGCACCAGCACGATGCACAGTGCTGCGGCGCGCAGTGTCAGCCGCCTCCGTTCCAGTCGATTCCGCATACAACAGCCCTCCTTCATTCTCGCTCCCGGCGGGGATGCCGCCCTTTGCGTTATCAGGATACCGTTTACCGGACACGAAGGATGTCATTGCGTGCCAGTGCAAAAAATTTTGCGCATGAAAAAACCGCCGCCGGGGTCTTTCGACTCCGGCAGCGGTCTGCTGTCTCCGAATTTTCGGTTTTCAGGTGCGGGTGGTGGCTTCCATGCAGTGCTCTGAGGGGGCGTAATATTCCATCAGAGCAATGTAATTCTCGCAGTGGTGGCAGAATGCCGCCCGGATGGCGTCGTCGGGCGCGCTCTTCATTGCCACGAACATCAGGATGTACTTTGCAATGAGGCTCACAGCCTCGCTCTCGAGGCCATAGCAAAGGCCCACGGCCAGGATCGGCACGACGATCTGCTGCGCACGGATGGGGATGTTCTCCGCATCGACCCGCTTGAGCACGGCACGGCTCATGGTGGATGCCGCCCAGACGGCACGGGAGATCTTCCAGTAATCCATATTCTTCAGATGGGTAAGGGTGCGCAGCCGCTGGATGACCTCGCCGTCGTCCAGAACTTTGTTCTGCGTGACCTCCTCCTCCGAGCGGATGAAGGCACACTGTATCATGTCCATCAGTGCGGCTTCGTATTTTTCGTGGTAGTTCTCGCGGGAGATGAAGTACTCCTCCATACGGAGCATGACTTCGTCCGTTTCTTTGTCGGTCGCCAGCCAGCTGAAGTCCAGCGGCGTCGGGCCAAAATCATTCTTGCCCATCTCGTTCAGGTCTTCCAGCTCTTCCTCGTTCCGGGTGGAGGGAAGGAAGCGGTCGTTGCCGTTCCGGTGGAAGCTCCACTCTTCGGGCAGAAGATGCGGCACGATGTCGCCGCTGGAGATGATGTTGAAGATGTTGCTCTCGCCCCAGCTCTCTTTCAGGCTGCCGTCGGCGTTGTGGTTGTTGTCGTAGTCCTGCTGCAAGTCGGGGTAGTCCTGCGGGCCGAGGGCCACCGGTGTCGCAAAGGTGTAGACGAAGACATTCTCCCGTTCCAGTCCGGGCAGTTCCCTGTTGACACGGGCAGCCAGAAGGTTTGCCACTGCCGCACCGCGGCTGTAGCCGCCCATCCAGAGCTTGACGACGCCCAGCTCTCCCTTTTGCCGAGCTGCCGCCAGATAGTTCTTCAAATCGGCAAACACCTCATGCACCGGGATGATGAAGCCGCTGTGGGCGTGGCCCGCGCCGGTGTGCAGATTGCTCACCCACTCGCCGCCGTAACCGCCGCCGCGCAGGATGAGCGCCACGATGGTGGTGCGCTTGCCGTTCAGGGTGATGGTCTTGCGGGCCGTGGACCAGCCCACGAAGTCGCCCGCCTTGCCCACATCGACATCATAATAGCGGTATTTCACGTCGCCGAATCCCAGCTTGGTATAGGCTGCGTCGAGGCTGTTCTCGCGGCCCACGTCCCCGTTGGCCCAGTATTTCGCATCGCTGGCCCATGTATTGAAAGCAGCCGTCACCATGCCCAGTGTCGCCAGCGCCAGCTGGTGGTCGTACTGGATGGAGGTATGCACAAAAAAACTGTCGCTGTAGTAATATTCGTGCTCGATGTCCATCTGGCTCAGCTCGCTGCGGAAGGACATTGTATAATTGCCCGCCGGGACTGCCCGGCCCACCGTCTGGCTTTTTGCCGCTGCCTCAGCCCGGGGCAGTGCCAGCCCGGGCGCAAGAGCTGCACTGCAAACCAGCGCTTTACAGAAATCACGTCGTTTCATGGTCTTTCCCCCTTGCTGCTTTCATAAACCTCTGACATTTCTATCGTATAGGTGGTTTGCTATAGTATACCGTATTTTTCCAGCGGATTCAATCATCAACTCTGCCGATTGGGTATGTAAAAACCGGACAGCATCACTGCTGCCCGGTCATTTTCGTATTCTCAGAGAAGCTGCGGGTCCATCTGGCGGCAGAAGTCCACGATGTGGCGGAACATCTGCTCGACCGCCGGAGCCATCGCCGTAGGGCGCTGGACAGCCAGACCCACCACCCGGTACTCTTCCGGCTCGATGGGGTAGATCTTGACCGCCGCCGTGCAGCTGCGCAGCAGCATCCGGGGCATGATGGAGATGCCGAGGCCCGCCTCCACCATGGCGATGTTGGACTGGTCGTCGATGACGTGGCAGCGGCGCTCGGTGGAGATGGAGTATTTCTTGAGGAACTGGCGCATCTCGGCGTCGGTGGCGTCGCACTGGACGACAAAACTCTGGCCGTTCATCAGCTCCGGCGTCATAATGCCGTTTGGCGGTTCGGGCCAGTCCTGCGGTACGATGCAGAGCAGCGGCTCACGGAACAGCTCGGTCAGGTTGAACTCTTCGCGGCAGGTGGCGGACAGGAAGGCCAGGTCCACCTGACCGGTGCGCAGCCACTCCTTCACATCGTCGTAAGTACCCTGATAGACCTCGACTTCGATCTGGGGGTAGCTTGCCATGAAGCTCTTGAGGATCTGGGGCAGCAGGCCGGCGCAGACCGAGTTGAATGCACCCAGCTTCACCTTGCCCTTTTCCAGGCCGTTGAGGCGGGCGATGCTCTGCTGCAGGGCCTCGTCGCTGTTGAGCACCGCCCGGATGGACGGGTAGAGCGAAGCGCCATAGCTGGTCATGGTCACGCCGTTTTTGCCGCGGTTGAATAAGGTAAAACCAAGCTCAGCCTCCATCACCGCGATGGCATGACTGATGGCAGAGGGGGTCAGATGCAGCTGCTGGGCCGCTTTGTTAAAGCTGCCCTGACGCGCGACTGCATCGAAAATTTCGTAAGAAAACAGCGTCATGTCCCTAGCCTCCTTCCGTTTTTCAGTTCGGAGACGCCCGTTCTTCTGTGAATCTTTTTCACCTTGAGGATGTCTTGCATCAATTTTCTTTTTGAGTGTACTATCCTATCTCCGCTTTGTCAAGCATCCAAACCTTAATTTTGGACGTTGAGCCAAATTTCTGCTTTTGAAACGCCATTTATAAGGTATATTGCGCCCTTTTCCGTTCCATTATTTTCCTGTTTTTAACAAAAAAGACCGTCAGCCCTCCATCCCGGAAAGCCGTCGGTCTTCTGCGTTCTACAGATGTTTTTACTCGAGCACCAGAAGCAGGCTCATCTTAATGCGGCCCTGCGCCGTGACGCCGTGGAGACCGTTCTTGTCGAGGCGGAAGCTCTCGCCTGCGTTCAGCTCATAATTCTTCATGAATCTTCTTCATTTTTGTACCTCTGACCTCTAAAATTTTTGAAAAAATCATAGGTACAAGCCCAAAAAGCCTATATAAAACAAAAAAGACGACAAACCGTTTGATTCAACGATTTATCGTCCTTTTGGTGCGCTCGAGGGAACTCGAATCCCTGGCCCTCTGATTAAAAGAATCCAAGGTGCATCATTCGTCAAATTTCAAAAGTTTGAAGAAACGTTGTTTTTATCGTATCATCGCAAAACGTTCCTTTGCACACACCGCATTATTTGCATACAGTGTAATGCTTTGCAACCGTTATTCAGCTATTCAGGTGTGCAAAAAGTGTGCAAAAATGTGCAGACGGGCAAAACAAAGCCCAATGGACAAATCAACCACCGGTTTTATGGCAGGGTTTAGGACATCCGAACAGACACCGTTTGATATAGAAATGAGGTTCACCATGAACAAACTGCTTTCCTGCCGCTTCAATATGGACACCAACCGGGTGGAAGCCCGGTTCGAGGATGGCACCACTCTTGCCATCGACTGCATCGCCGTGGAGGACGAGTACGGCAGCACCCCGGCACAGCGGGCAGAGTTGGACTGGCTGCTGTGGAACAAGCCATTGGAGTATGCACAGCTTGTGCTGGGTGGAGGGATGGAGCATTACCTATCACTGGGATGTGACCACGGCAGACTGGAAGATTGACTTTTTGAAAAGCCGTTGCCATTTGAGTACCAATCGAATATACTATAAACAGGAAAGCGGACGTCACTCCGCTGGTGTGGCTGACACCTAAAATCCGATCTGATGCAAGACGTAAGGGCTTGAGGTTGGCGGGCAATGATAAAACCCGAAAGAGATGCAGGACGTAAGGGCCTGAGGTTGGCGGACAACGATAAAATCAGTCGCGAGGGACATCGGACAGCACTACGGTGTTGTAGGTGTCCCTTTTATTTTGTTGCTGTTCAGTTCTCCGCTGAATAACCAAAAATACCCGCCCACCTCTGGAGCTGAATCTCCACGGTGAGCGGGCATTTTGCGTTTTCGTTCGATTCAAGTGAATCTATTCGGCTTGTGGTTATCGCTGAACCCACGGTTTGGCTCTACAACAGGCTGATGCCGAACCAGTCTATTGCCTCAATGCCACCGATAGCTGGTCAACGCCGCTATCCTCTAAAAGTATTATACACCGTTGATGTGGCATTGCAAGGAAAAAACGCGATACACGATAATATGCTCAATCGAAAGTCGATACTTTTGGGGAACGCAATATATCGAAAGCGATACTTTCTTCGTCAATGTCGATACTTTTTACAAAAATATAGCGAGTTCCCGCACTCCACGGGATATGCTTGCTCGCTAAACATAGTACGCAGGATATATCCAAACAATATAATCATAATTATGATAATTCAGATTATATTGTTCTCATAAACAGTGTCTTCCTGAATCAAAATCAAGTTCGGATTCTCTGCAGCCATCTCCACCAGTCGATCTGTAAAGCCGCTCTTAGAGAACAGCCCGTACACAATTTCGTAGCCCTTAAACGCCGCTGTAAGTTCTTTGGACTGCCCCTTTTCCTGCAAAGCAGAGTAGACCGCCACATCCACAGGTTTCGCATGGTACTTGCACTCGCCAAGGAACAGCCGTTTGTGCTGATTGTCCACCGCAGCAACGTCGATCTCCGTGTCTCCCTCGTTGTCGTTGCGCCAGTAAGAGCCAATGCGTGAGGGTGCAAAGTCGATTTGTCCCTTGCGGCACAGCTCCGCAAAGATATTCCGGCAGATGCTCTCATAAGCGAAAGCCACAAATTTTTGCTTGAAGTCTTTGCCCATCTCATCCAGCACGATCTGCTGATTATCCAGTTCTAGCTCCCCCTTGAACGGGTACACATAGCGAAACCAGAAGCGAATAAAGTTGTCCGAAACATAGTACAGCCCCTTTCGGGAACGTTCCGGGTTCTTTTCTGTGATGGGAACATTCTTGGTGACAAAGCCAAGGTCAATCAGTGTTTTCAGGTACGGCGTAATGGCCGAAGTGTCCTGTTCCATCGTCATGCCGATTTTGCTCAGCTTGTGGTTGCCATCCGAGATTGCTTTCAACACGGAGAAATAGTTAATGGGCGTCTGCACTTCTTCGTTGAGCAGGAAATCAGGTTCTTCGTAGAGAAAGCCGTTTTTCGACAGTACCACCCGCCGAATCTGTTCTACCAGCGGCTCCTCCGTCTGGAAAAACTCCATATATTTCGGTACACCGCCTGTAATGGCATACTGCTCCACCGCCTGCTCGAACGACAGGTTTTGCGCCGCATACACGTCCGTGAATTGCAGCGGCATCAGCCGAATCTGCGCCGTTCTGCGGCCATAGAGCGGGCTGTCGTAGGCTAGAGCGTGCTTTTTCATCATGCTGATCAGGGAACCGCAGAGGATCAGCATCACATTGTGGTCTTTCAGCACTTCATCCCATGCGTTTTGCAGGATGGACGGAAAATCCGGGTTCGTTTTGACCAGATACGGAAATTCGTCAATGACAAGCACCTTTTTTTCATCCGGGTGGTCGTCTGCTACCACCTGAAATAAATCAAGCCAGTCAGTAAATGTGACCTTGCTGAGCATGGGGTTCTTTGTGGTACGGGAAAGCACCCCGGCAAACCGCTTCATGCTCTGGGCTTCACTTTCTGTGGTTGCCAAAAAGTAGAATGCGCGTTTGTCTTTGATAAACTCTTTGATCAGCGTTGTTTTTCCAACGCGCCGCCTGCCGTAAATCACCACAAAGCCGCTGCCGCGCTCTAGCTCCGCATTCAGCGTTGCCAGTTCGGATGTTCTGCCGATGAAGTCCATACCGTTCACCTCTTGCTTAATATAATTTGAATTATGATAATTTCAATTATATTATAGTCGCTTTGCACAAAACCGTCAATAGGACGAAACGTCGAATTTTCAACATCAAATTCATACAATGTAGAAAACTCCGGGCTTTTTCAGTTTAACTTATGCGGCTGAGAGAAGTCTGTGGACGTTTTTGATTGCAATAGGGCTACCAATTGCTATTCCAACTACACTAAAAGATACTACGGCAAAATAGAGTACGTTTTGCCAACGCTCCTGATTTCTGCGGTCGTAATTTCTGTCCATAGCATCCAGCTGTTCTTGGGTGTTCATGTCATCGGCCGACACAATTAATTTTTGTTTTGTTATATATTTCTCTTCTGATGTGGCTTCGGCATCGATTACTGCATCAGAAATTTTTTGACAGACTTCATCGATGACTATGTTCTGAAGAGATTTCGTTTCGCCGAGTGGCTGCATAGTATTTTGTTTGTTCATAGATAACCTCCTAAATATATGTTTGTCTGGGATTGACAGTTCCTTGGTGTAGCTATATCATACTACTAGATGACGGATGAATCAATCTTTAAAATCGTCTGTTTAAATCGTTTGTAAACATAAAAAAGATAAATATGTCTTTGACGAGGTGATATAATGGCATTCAAATCTATAAATCATGATGATGAAAAGATTTTCTATAACAGATTGTGGAAATTGATGGAGGAGCGAAACCTTTCAACGGCAAGAGAATTAGCGCAGGCTTTATATGCCGAGGAGATAGTCCCTGTAGACAGTGCATCTGAAGACGAGATATCTATAATAGGAAGTATGACGCGCAGAATACAGGAACACTTAAATTTAGAAGGTACAGATAAATTGCAGGGTAGATATGTCAAAGCGTATTGTGATTTTTTTGGATGTTCAGCAGATTACCTGTTTGGCTTATCTTCAATTAAAAGTGAAAATCCAGATGTTATTAGATTCTGTGAAGCAACAGGGTTATCTGAAAAATCGGTCAGAAGGCTAATAGAAGATTTACCGGAAGATATAAAAAGAGATTTAGTTGGGTTTTGGTCTAATGTTTTAGAAAGCAATTTGTTTTATGAAGTACCTTTAGAATTCCATCAAATGTGCTATGAATTGGGACAGTACAGAATTGCACAGGACCAAATAAAGGCAATCAATATGGCGGCTAAAAAAATGGACAATTCAGATACATTTGTCGATACTTGGAGAGCGATGATGGAGAGTAATTATCTAAAGGAAGCTCAGCCGCATGAAGGGGCCTACCATATGCATCTGAATGAGCTTTTAGTGAATGTGACAGCGTGTTTGGAAAATTGGGTGGATGAATATGTTCCTACCCATAAAAAAGAGATTCAACAATATTTCTATGGCGACTTAAATAAGAAACTTCAGGAGAGTTATGATGAATTTTTGAAAACAACGCAATCCGAATAATATCACAGAAAAACCGCCTCACTACCGGAGTAAATCCGATGGTGGGGCGGTTCTTTTATACCTTGATTTCTTGACCGTTCTTGAAGGTGAAGCGGATATCGTCAGTGCTGTAAGCAGGTCAACGCCAACGCAATCACAGCGTAATAGAATATTTTTTGAGACGGTAAAGGGGATTTTATCTGCTTTGCCGTTTTTTCACATCTGGACTTCAACATGCCTTTGTGCTATTCAGCGATTCCATCGCGCAGTCTGCGCCGGGACGGTGCAGATTTGAAAGGGTTTGGGATTTCCCAACAAGTATTTTGCAACGCAAAATGGTCTTTGTATATACGAAGACACTGCTTGCGGGTCTGCTGGTCATATACCCTTCAGCTCTCACCACCACAAAACGTTTCATATTTTTGACTCCATTCAAACTGTGCATTTTTGTCTAACAGTTTTTTACGTTGCTGCCAATCTGGCATAAGCGTCGACAGTATCGCATAAAAATCCTTCGAGTGGTTTGGGTATAGAAAATGACAAAACTCGTGCAATACTACATATTCAATACAACTGACGGGCATTTCGAGCAAGTGCTGGTTCAATGTAATGATAGCCTTCTGCGGAAGACAAGATCCCCAGCGAGTATCCATCGATCGAATATGGATTCGTGGAGATGGCACACCGTATTTTCGAAATATCGGATAAAGCTGATCCACTGTCTGCTGAAATATTTCGCGGCACACCTTATTCAGATAACGGTCAACAAGACGTTGTTTTTGCTCCTGATTTTCTGTATCTTTTACAGTAAGATAGAGATAGACACCATCGGAACGTATATCGTCCTTTTTTCCTTGCTCTACCCGCAGACGCAGACTGCGCCCCAACACGGAAAAACTTTCCCCACTGACATAATGCCGGGGCTGCGGTGCGTACTGTCGGAATTCTCGAAATTGCTGCTGTGCCTCAGCAATGTAACGGCTGCGTCGTTTCACAAATTGTGTAACAACACTTTCCGAGACATCTTTCGGAGCAGAAACATAAACAGAGGCATCTGTCCGAATCCGAAGATTGATATTGCGTACGTTCTTTCGTTCTAGCTGATAGCAGATACAACCATGCTCCGTCTCAACCGCACAAATCTGTATCATGCAAACCTCCGCAACGCAACTGTTTTAACATTTTCAATAATCATGTCAATCACATCAAAAGAAAGTACCAGGCCCCTTTCTTTTTGATAACGGTAAAACAGATCATCAATATCCTGCGAGATTCGATCATGGATCGTCAGATTGTGGGTCCAGTCTACCTGGCTATGTTTTTCGATGATTGTCGTAATATCCAGTGCCATCTCGGCGGCAAAATCAGGCTCTACTGACAATTTTTCATTGGAAAAAATCGCAGTCAGTACACCATAGAACGCCTGTGCATGGACATTTGCTCGGATGCGATCCGGGTATGCGATAGCGCTTTTTCCCGTGCGGTAATCCTCCAGAATATCTTGCATCTTGGCCAGATATTCCGCCTCCGTTATCGTTCGGGCTTTATACAGTTCCAGCGCTTCCTTGATGCGCTTGGAAAAATTTTCATAGTATGCTGGGTTCTCCTGATACTTCGTATTGATACTCTTGGCGAGCCGTGTGCGAATCGCATCAGCTTTGGCACGCAGTGAGCCCAACTCGTTTAATTCCTTTTCAAACGCATCTCTATCCAGAATGTCTACCGGCTCGGTGATTCGCTTCAGACCCTCTACTGAAAGGTGTACGTCCAGCAGGTTTTGCATCAGAGGTTCGTATTCCCGATTGTCGATTGAATCCCCATAACGAGGTTTCACACTGCGCCGTACCGCAGAGAAAAAGCCAAATGCTTTGATATATTTTTCCCGCTCTTCCACTGCCAGCGCCTCATAGGTTTTTTCAGAATTCAGAACAAGATTCAAGGAGCGGCCAAAGTTACACAGCCGTTTGTAAAACTCTTCCCGCTTCGAACTATCCGCTAAGAAAACCTCTACCGCCTCTGCATCGGTTCCGGCAAGTGTCAGACCGGGAACAGCCGAAAGCAACTCCATCAGTGCAGAATAATCGCTGCGTACCGTTCCAATCGCAGAGAGCACGTCCACCACAACGCCTTTTAGATCATGCCCATCAAAGTTTTCCAGCCCGGCACCACTGTAAAGCTCCATTGCCTCATCCAATTTTTTGATCAGGCCCCGGTAATCCACGATCATTCCATAGCTTTTGCCCTCGCACAGGCGGTTTGTGCGGGCAATGGCCTGAAGCAAACCGTGCTCCTTAAGTTCTTTGTCCAAGTAAAGCACTTGGCAGAGCGGCTCATCAAAGCCGGTAAGCCATTTGCTGCACACGATCACAAGATCCAGTTCTCCGGCATGATACTGTGCCTTGATTGCTTCTTCATAATCATCGGCACTGCCATAGCGCTGCATCATCCGATTCCAGTAGGCAACTACCTTGTCGTCTGCTCCTTCATCTGCATCATCCACGCTCTCGCGCAGATCCGGGGCCGAGATCACGACAGCGCAGTTCAGATCGCCAAATTGCTCAAAGCATTCCAGATATCGAACGGCATCCCGCTTGTAATTGGTGGCGACCATTCCCTTGAAGCCTGTATTTTTATAGGTTCGGCAAAAGTCCTCGTTGATGTCCAAAGCGATCCGTTTGATGCGTGCATCCGTAGAGGTCAGTCGTCGGATGCTGCTCCATTTCCGGGCGAGATCATCCCGCTGTGATTCCGTCAGACGTTTTGTTGTTTGCTGAAACCATAGGTCAATGTTCTTTTCGTCAACTTTCTGCTCCACAAAGCGGCCTTCATAGATCAGTGGAACAATTGCACCATCGGCTACACCGTCCTGAATCGTATACTTGTGAATCAGTCCGCCAAACTTTTTCAAGGTGTTCTTCTCGCTCTTCATCAAGGGCGTTCCCGTAAAGCCGATATAGCAGGCGTTTGGAAAAACCGTCCGCATTTTATGTGACATTTTGCCGTAATTGGAGCGGTGGCTTTCGTCCACAAGAACAAAGATGTCCCGAGATTTGTTGCAACCGTCCAGCCGTTCGGCAGTGCTGAATTTGTTGATGATGCTGGTGACGATGTCCACCCGCTCATCCGTAACCAATCCCAGCAGATGCCGCCCGTTGGTAGCACGCGCAGGGCGAAGCCGCGTGTGCGCGAATGTCGCCGTGATTTGCTTATCCAGCTCTTTTCGGTCGGTGACGATCACTACACGTGGATGGTCTGCCTGCAGCTCCAGCAGCAAATATTTCGCCACCATCACCATGGTCAGACTTTTTCCGCTACCCTGTGTATGCCAAATCACACCGCCGCGCCGATTTCCTTTTTCATCACGCTGTTTGACTGTGTGCAGAATTTCCTTTACCGCAAAATATTGCTGATATCGGCAGATCTTTTTCACATTGTAGTCAAACAGCACGAAATACTTTGTCAGTTCCAACAAACGGACCGGTGTAAACAGGGAAACAATATCTTTATCCTGCACCGTCGGTGTCCGATCCGGGATCAGCTGAGCCATTTCCCGGTTCAGGAAATCTGCATCTTGCTCTTTCCAGATGCTCCAAAACTTTTTCGGTGTTCCCGTTGTTGCATAGCGTACCTCGTTTTTATTGGTCGCCATTACGATCTGCGCAAACGCATAAAGCTGGGGGATATAGTGAGGCTGCTGGTTACGGCAGGTTTGCTCAATGGCCTGTTCCACCGGGATATCCGGAGCCTTGCACTCAATCACCGCAAACGGAATTCCATTGACAAACAGCACGATGTCCGGGCGGGCATCATGCTGTCCATCGGCGCTTTCCACCGCAAATTCTTCCGTGACATGGTAAAGGTTCTGCGTCGGATCCTCCCAGTCAATGTACTTCAAGTTGAAGTTCAGCAGCCTTCCTTCGCCTACAGTTTCGGGATAGCTTTTGCCCAGCATAAGCGCATCATAGATTTTCTCACTGGTGCGCACAAGACCGTCCGTCAGCGGTATTTCCAGATCATCCATGGCGTGCTCAATGTTGACTGCAGAAAATTCATTTTCCACACCGCCGTAGGTATAGCGGTTCAGTTTCCGCAACTGACCGCGCAGCACATCCCGCAACAGCACCCGGTAGCCACTTCCGCGCTGCTGACGGCATGCTTCCGGGGAGAGATATGTATACCCCATGGCCTGCAGCAGTTCCAGCGCAGGCTTTTTGCTGATGTTGGCTTCGGAGTAAATGGATTTATCGAGGTTCATGGTGACCTCCTTTTATAATTCGTCAGTCTCTCCGTCGTTATCGCTGTTTTTATATAGTAAACTTGCGCCGACCAGAGCATTAAGACTTTCGGAAATAAAACTCTTCATTTCCTCGGAAAGCCACGGGTTAAATGTAATATGAAAATCTTCAACAAGGTCATTTTCTATACCAGCATAAATTCGTGTTGGAAAATTGCTCATTGCAGGCTGATTTGTATAATTTATATAATCTTGTGTATGTATTTTTACGGCAAGCCGTGTTTCCTTTTCAAATTCCCACGCATCATATTTGATAAAACCAGAACAATCTCGAATTGCCCTTTCCAGATACCTTTTATCAACATTAAAGCGATGTGTATCATGCTTTAGATTTTTAAGATCCTTGTCATAATAAACTACATCCGAAATCGTCCAATCTTGTTTCTCGAACGGATGAATTCCCCGTTCCGACTCAATAGGAATCTTATATTCTTTATTGGCATCAAAATAAAAATTCCGGTTAATACCTTCGATGAATTTCTGAGTATCAAAATCCACGCGGAGCTTAATTCCACTGGCTCTTCCATACATCGCCCACATTGAAATATATTCTTTCTTTTGTGTCATACTCATTGTATAAATCAACTGGTGATTATCCGTGCTGCCCAAAGTTGTTTCGGCTTTATCATTCAGTAAATCAAGGCGCGTAAGCTGGAAACTTTTTCCCTTAATGATTTTGAGTAAACTTTCAAAAGTAGTATAATGATATAAGCGTTTCTTTTTACTTATGTTTTCTTGTAGAAAATGTTGTAATTCAATCGAATTCCTTACTTCTTTTTCACTTGTCGCCATTTATTTTCTCCTCACTTTTCCCGTTATCAATAGCTGCATCAATGCTTTCTTCTTTTGCTTTTCAGCCTCGATGAATTTTTGAATCAAGTCAATTTCACGGTCAGCAGTACTTAAAATTTCAACAATGGCTTTTTGTTCAGATAGTGATGGTAGTTTTATAAGAACATCTTCAACTATTTTCTTATTTATATTAGGCTGTGAACTTGCTTGACTAAAACTTTTTAATCGCACATTCTCATTTACGAGCACATAATACAAATATTCGTTAACCAATTCTTTTTGTGGCGTAATTCCCAAAATCGCTTGGCTTGTACAACACGTCTTTCTGGCAATAGCACATTTTCCAACAGATGCATACATCGCGAGTAAAACTGTTCCAGGATTAAAAAGACGGGCTGTACAGTTATCAAAACCGCTTTGCGAGAGTTTTCTATTGCTGTCATCAATGTACTTTCCTGCATTAGAAATGTCAGAGATGGAAATCCAATTATACGTATTTCCGTAATACGCTTTATTCTTACTATCTGGTGTTCCTCCACTAGCCATAGACGAAACTTCTCCCAATTTTATCTCGTGCCAATTGTTTGGATAGTTTGCTAATTTTATTTTTCCTGTAAGCAGCTGCTGCATCAGATATTTTTTCTGCTGCTGTTTTTGAGCAAGGAGCTTTTCTTTCAACTCAATTACTTTGTCCTGTGTGGAAAGGATGGCAGCGATTTTTTGCTGTTCGGGAAGGGGTGGCAAAAACACCATCTGGCTCAAAACCGTTTTGGTATTTATAACCGGAACCAATCCAGAGTTGCACCACTTTGCAAGAGGTATTCCTTGAAGATAATAATATAAAAACTCATACCAACATTTTGAAGTGTCTGTTACAGTTAATACAAGTACATTATCATCTACCACGCCATCCTGAGCCAATATTTTTTTGTTGTTATTAAAAAGTGCTGCGCCAACTCGTGGAAAAACAATACTCCCCTTTGGAAAAGGAAGAGCACCAATTTCTTCCATTGTAATGTCACTAATTGTGTTGATAGCATTCGTTAAGTATTTTGAGTTCGGGTTGATGCCTATATCCGCAACTTTAAAATAGTTCCACTTCAAATTTTTCTTTCCCTGATATAACCTCGAAAATGTAAACCCTTGACTTACAATTGCAATATCTCTCAAACAATATTTTTCAATTTGCTTTATTTTTCGTGCACCTTCAGCTTTTCCATTATCTAGCACCCTACATTTTACCTCTCTTCAAAAACTCAAAATTCTGTATTATTTTCGGCAGCTATCTTTATTCTTTTATTTCAAAGCTCTTAAATACGGGTTTCATTTTATTGCATTTCTTCCAAAATGGAATACACATTTCTTCCATAAATCCAGCAACTGGCGTCGCATCGATTGCTTTGGCTAAAGCATCACCAGTTTTAGTATAAACCGCACAACCAACAGGAAGTTCATTCGGCGGACTCAGGTCAATCTTTTTTCCATAATAATTCGCAGTGGTGGACATTGTAGAAGATACTACATATCCTTCAAAAAAATCTCCCAAATTGGCTGCAACAAGACCAAGTGCTTGAAGATTCATAATTGAATCGAAAGTAATATTCCATTGTTCGTAATAAGAAAGTTTGTTATAAACTACAACAGGGGATATCGCATCACCCAGTTCAACAGACACACTTTTTAATGCTGTGAATGCCTCAGCATCACTCCTGTCCATCCTCGGAAGAATTTCTAACAGCGCTCTAGGCACACATCCCGGATGGTTACATTCGTTTGCTAAAATTTTACCCCAAATAAGTTGAAATTCTTCTGCCGAAACAAGGCGAGCTTTGTCCATGAATTGTGCCAGCCAGTCATCATCAATATTTTCTGGTTTTGCATCACTTTTCACAGATTGTATCGCAATAGATACGATATTTTTCTGGTTACAGTATTCTTTAACAATCTTTCTAGCGTTACTAATTAGTGCCGCTTTAACCAATGGGTCCTTGTCGCTATTTTGAATTTCTTCAATATAAGTATTTACTGCTGTACGACTTGGTGTATCATGATTTGCACACCACCCCACTGCATGCTCCAGTTTATCCAGTAATGCAGTGACAACCCCACCTAGCGCAGTAGCAACTTCGCCGGCTCCTAAAAAATCCGTCAATGCTCCCATTTTTCCTTCCTCCTGCGAGTTACTTCTTGCAGTTGATAAGCTTTCATCAGCCATATTCTTGCTTTCCTTCCATAAGAAAGTATATCATACGCCAATGTACAATTTAAACAACAATATTTCAGAATTTTTGCATCATAAATCGTGCATTGCCTCATTTAAACCTTTAGAGCCCCAGCTCATCTATATACTTTTTCATCTGCTCCTGTACCTGTGCCAGCTCAGTTTCGATATCCGCAATATTTTTCTTCACCGCCTGAATGTCTACCGGGTCTTCCTCTTCAAAAGTATCCACATAGCGGGGAATATTCAGGTTGTAGTCGTTCTCCCGGATTTCATCCAGCGTCGCACGATAGCTGTATTTTGGCATGGTTTCACGCTTTTTATAGGCATCCACAATTTTCTGGATGTCCGTGTCTCGCAGAAGATTCTGGTTCTTGCCTTTCTCGAAGTTGCCCTCTGCGGAAGCGTCGATGAACAGAACATTATCGACACCTCGGCTAATGCGATCCTTGCGGAACACCAGAATGCAGGCCGGAATGCCCGTGCCATAAAACAGGTTGGCAGGCAGACCGATTACAGCATCCAGAAGGTTGTGTTCAACAATCTGGCGGCGAATTTTGCCCTCGCTCGCACCGCGGAACAGTACACCGTGGGGCAGCACGACAGCCATTCGGCCATGACTGCGGTCAAGGCTGTTGAGCATATGCAGAACAAAAGCATAATCACCCTTGGAGGATGGTGGAACGCCCCAATCAAAGCGCCCCCATGGGTCCAGAGAAGCGTTCATTTTTTCCGGCTTTTTTCCCTTGGCATCCAGAACCGCATTGGAAAGGAAGCCGCTGTCCCATTTGTCCAAACTGAATGGCGGGTTTGCTACAATGCACTGGAACAACATCAGATTATCGTTTTCGATGTTCTGCGGATTGCTCAGGGTATCGCCCTGCCAGATGCGGGCATCGTCTACCTCGTGCAGGAACATATTCATCTTGCACAGAGCCCATGTCTGTGCGTTTAATTCCTGACCGTAAACTGCCACTTTTCCGTCCGGCACGCGCTTGCATGCCTTGAGCAGGAGACCACCGCTGCCGCAGGTCGGGTCATAGATACGGTCATTTTCCTGCGGATCTACCAATGCCGCTGCCAGCTCGGAGACCTTGCTCGGCGTAAAGAACTCTCCGCCCTTCTTGCCGGCGTCCGAAGCAAAGTTGCCGATCATATATTCGTAGGCGTCACCAATGATGTCGGAACCGTCCAGCGCAGAAGAACGCAGGTCAAGTCCGTGGAAGTCTTCCAGCAGGTTGCAGAGGGTCGCATTTTTTGCCTTGATGTCTGTACCAAAGTCCACATTGGAGTTGAAATCGATGGAGCGAAACACGTTCCGAAGTTTGCTGCTGTTATGATCTTCAATAGATGCCAGTGCCGTGTTGATCTTCAGCCCGATTTCGGAATCATGGCGATTTTTATAAAGGTACCCAAACGTAGATGTATCGTCCAGCTTAAAGCGCTCCCGGCTCATGGCACGCTCGACACGGCGTTCATCACCGTCGTATTGCTCCCGGTATTGCTCTCGCTTTTCCTCCGAAACGTCGCTCAGATATTTTACGAACAGCATGGAAAGAATGTAGTCCTTATAACGGGAACTGTCAATTTTACCGCGAAAGCTGTCGCAGGCGTTCCAAAGAACGCGTTCGATTTCCGATTTTGTCGTCATAGTCGTTATCCTTTCCTCTGTGCGTGATTCATTTGTTCCAGCATCGCCTCATAGCAGCTTCGCTTTTCAACTTCCAACTTACGCAGAAGGCGTAGTTCCTGCTGTGCCAGCAAGCGAAGCACTTCCATCTGGCGTTGTATTTCCGGCGATGGCAGCTGAAGCTCCAAGCGGCAAAAATACCTTGCGTTTACGGAGCTGATCATACTTTTGGTGGTATTTTGATAGATCTGCCTTTTTGCCTTCGGCGTGTTCAGATACCAATAAAGATACCCCGGCACAAGCTCTGTTCCCCGAATGCGAATTACGACAAAATTCGACGTGATCACCAAGTTGCGTGTGGTGTCGTCAATCAAAACTGCTGTGTAGGGGGCAGTCAAGCGCACTACAATGTCATTTGGCTGCGTCAGATAGTCCATGGACAATGGTTCTTTCGCGAAGTACGGCTCCAATTCAGCAGGATCAATCTCACCTTCCGCTTTTACTGCCCGTAGACTAAGTTGGTGGTATCGTATCGCCTGCGGGGAGTCAGCTCTTGCCTGTTTTCGAGAAAGGACAAGTCCGCTACGGATATCTGCAATTTCTCCAAGATTCATTTCGCACCTCTGTTGTCACGTGCAATAAAGAACAAAAACTTTTGAAAAAGAAAGCCAGAGCGGATTTCACTCTGTCTCTGAGTTAAGTATACTCTGCTTTGATTATCAATGTCAAGTGCTTTTTACAAATTCATTTGTCATAATTTAAAATAACATCATTTTGAACTTATCAAATTTCACCGTTTCCCTGATCTGACCCACATGACACTATAGCATCGTAGAATTAGGTCGGATTTTTATTTTTGCTTCATTGTATATAACGCATGGACTAAGAGGGTGGGTAACTTGGACTACGAGTCCATAAACTTTTGCTGCGGAAACCGGTACACTGTTGTCAACGGAGGCGAACAATATGCTGAAACTAAGCAGTCTCAAAATAGACCCCGAGTTTTCCGCTCAAATTTTGCCGCTGAGTTTTGAGGAGCTCCAGCAGCTTGAAATGAACATGATTCGGGACAGAAAGCTCACAGACCCGATCATTGTGTGGAACAAAACCATTCTGGACGGGCATAACCGCTACAACATCCTGCGGAAGCATTCGTTTATCGAATATGAGATCAAAGAAATGGAGTTTTCCAGCCGTCAGGAGGCTCTGATCTGGATCTGCAATCATCAGCTTGGGCGTCGCAACCTGACACCTGAGCGTAGAAAGTATCTGATTGGAAAGCGGTATGAAGCGGAAAAACAGGTCTCTCAAAACCGCGGCAATCAGTACACATCTGTCAAGAAAGATGCCACGGATCAAAATGATCCCTGCCAAAACAAATCCGGCAGCCACATTACGCGGCAGCGGATTGCAAACGAGACCGGCACCAGCGAGGGTTATGTGCAGCGGGCCGAAAAGTACATGAACGGCGTGGAGGCTGCCGATGAAGCAGCACCCGGTGCCCGGGAGGAAATTCTAAACGGGAAAATCAAAGCTGCTGACCGTGAGATCTGCGCTATCGCTAAGGCTCCGAAGGAACAGCGGTCGGAAATCGTTGCAGAACTTCGCAAGCCGAAAAGTGAGCGAGATAAGCAGCTTGCTTCCTCTACAAAAAGCCCTTCCGTGAAGGTCGAATCTTTTGATGATGACGGAAGTCGATTTCTGATCGGCATTTCCAAAAAAATGCAAGGGTACAAAAGGGCGCTGACCGAAAGTGATCAAAAAGCCCTGAAAAAATCTGTTGAAGCACCTGCGGATCATTCCATCCACATCGCTGCGATTGAAGGTGCTTATGACGATTTTATTGAAAATTGGGAGCTCACGTTTCGTGAGTACCCAGATCTTCTGACAGGGCCGGATTTATGTGGTCTATCCGATTCCAAAGCTGGCACAAACCCTTGGGTGCAGCTTCTCCAGTATAACGCGTTCTCTTACAGAACTAACGAATGCCGGCCTTATTGAGCGGACTCGCAGCGGTTTTTCAAAGCCCAGCAGGATTTTTCTCAAGATTCCGCATACAGCGCAAAAATGCGCTGCCACTCTGCGCATTTCTGGCTCATCAGACTGTGCAGAAATGACCAATATGATTGTGCAAAAATGCCCACCTAACTACCTGAATAAGAACCAACTGAGTTTTAACCACTCTACAGAACAAAGAAATGTTCCACTGTATGAATTTCGGGAAGGAGAAAGCTTATGACAAACGGCAAGACCGTTTTAGAATCGGTCATTCCCGCAGTTTCCAAATCGAATGGGGACTATTATGGCAAAGACGGCCTGCTTTATTGCGGAAAATGTCATACGCCAAAAGAAGCGTTCTTTGCAAAGAACTTTGTCCTGATGGGAAAGAACAGGCATCCCGTAGATTGCCGGTGTCGTAAGATGGAGCGAGAGCAACAGGAAGTCGCTATTCGTCAGCAAACGCACAGCGAACTTGTCCGACGGTTGAAAGCAGGGGGCTTCTCGGATACGGCAATGCTCGACTGGAACTTTGAAAACGACGATGGTCGTGCCCCTCAAATGCATTACGCACACCGCTATGTGGAGCAATGGCAGACCATGCGTGCAGAGAACCTAGGACTGCTCCTCTGGGGCGGTGTTGGCACCGGCAAGAGTTTCCTTGCCGGGTGCATTGCAAACGCTCTAATGGAACAGGAAGTGCCTGTGCGTATGACGAACTTTGCCCGCATCATGAATGAGCTGAACAACGGCTTTTCTGGACGGAATGCAGTTGTAGACAGGCTTTGCCGCTATCCACTGCTCATCATTGACGATTTCGGGATGGAACGTGGTACAGAGTATGCGCTGGAACAGGTCTACAACATCGTGGACAGCAGATACCGCAGCCAAAAACCGCTGATCGTCACCACCAACCTGCCGCTGAACGAGATACGGCATCCACAGGATACTGCTCACGCCCGCATTTATGACCGCATTCTTGAAATGTGCGTTCCAATTTCCTGCATCGGGGCAAGTCTTCGCAAAGAGAACGCACAGAAAAAGTTGGAATCCATGAAATCGTTGATCGGCTGATTCACTAAATGAATATGTACCTAACAATATGTACCTAACAAAAGGAGGACAGCAATGACCGAAACTGTGAAATCTTTGAATTATACGAAAAACATCTTGCAGACCATTCCGAATAACGATACAATGGAAGTGGTCACTCAAACCAATGCCGTCAAGTCTCCGACTGACAGCCTGAAAGCCACAACACTGGTGTACACGGTGGAAGAGATCGCACAGATGCTGTCCATCAGCCTGCGCTCTGCCTACAACCTGTGCAGCAGCACCACCGAATTCCGTGTTCTGCGGGTAGGCGGAAGCATCCGCATCCCGAAAGACAGCTTCGATGCGTGGCTCCGGGCAGCTTGAAAAAAGAGATAACGTATGGCATATATTACGAAACGCGGCAGCTCCTATGGTGTCCGCTATACTTACCAAGACGAGCAGGGTAAAAACTGCAACAAATGGGAAAGTTTTTCCACGAAAGAGGAGGCAATAAACCGTAAAAAACAAATCGAACATGAACTGGCAAACGGAACGTTTCTGATTCCGTCCACCATCACCGTCAAAGAGTTTTTGATGGAGTGGCTTCCCAAGCAATGCAACAAGCACAAGTGGGCACCGCAGACCTATCAATCCAATCTGGGAACGGTCCAGAACCTCATTATTCCGTACATCGGCGATATGCAGATGCAAAAGCTCAAGCCTTACCATCTGGAAGACCTGTATTCTATCCTCAGCAAAACGCCCTGCGGCCAGTATTATGAGGGCAAAAAGCAGGTGCTTTCGGAAAAACAGCAGCAGCGGTTTCTCTCCGGCACGACCATCCACGAGGTACACCGCCTGCTGCGGACAGCGTTCCAATACGCGGTGGAGTGGGGCATCCTCATCAAAAGCCCCGTTCCGGTGGACAGCCCTAAAAAGTCGATTCAGGAGCGTGCCATCTGGGATGCGGACGAGATGTGGGCCGCACTTGCCAGCATGGAGGACCCCATTCTGCATCTGGCAGTCCATCTTACGCTGGTGGGCGCACTGCGTGAGGGCGAAGTCGCTGGCCTGACCCCGGAAGATCTTGATTTTGATGGAGCAGATGGCACCGGCACTTTCCGCATCAACAAGTGTATGCAGCGTGTCCAAAAGATATCGCTGGCAAAAACGGGCAAGGGCTGCATCTTGCAGGAATTTGAAGATAAGCGTGAGGGCAGTACAACAACGCTGGTGCTCAAAAAGACCAAAACAGCATCTTCCAACCGAACCATCTTCATGACAGCCGTGCTGAAAGAGGAATTGAAGCACTGGTTGAAGCGTTTGGAAATGGACGAAGCCGTTGACCCGGAACGCTATCGCAACAGCGGGATGCTGCTGCGCCTGCCCAATGGTCTGGCGATAGAGCCGATCCTTATCCGCAAAAAGTTCATCAAGTGGCAGGACGAGCACCCGGAGTTCCCCCGCATCGTGTTCCACGGTCTGCGGCATTCCAGTGCGACCTACCAACTGATGATCTCCGGCGGCGATGTGAAAGCGGTACAGGGCACAACGGGCCACGCCAGCGCCAATCTGCTGGTCAACACCTATGCACACATCCAGCAGGATTCCCGCAAGAAGCTGGGTAAAAAGTTCGAGGAAGGCTTCTACAAGCCGGGAGCAACACTTGTGCAGGCTGCCCCGGTTGAAGCAGAACCGACCATCTCCGTGTCGGCACTGTTGGAGCTTCTGAAGGACGCAGACCCTGCCGTAAAAGCGCAGCTTCGCCTGGCTCTGCTGACCTGAATTGCAAAAAATAGCACGAATTGCAGAGTAATTCACAGACTTACTCCATCTGACACGAAAAATGCGGACCGTGCAAAAACCGTGCAGAGACCGTGCAAACGGCGTACAAAAAGAAAATCCCACGAGGAATCTTGCGATTCCTCGTGGGATTTTGGTGCGCTCGAGGGAACTCGAATCCCTGGCCCTCTGATTAAAAGAATGAGCCAATTGAGAAACGACCGTTTGCACTCGTTTCGTTTTATATAGAATCATCGTCATTTTTATTTGCATTCGTGCGTGTTCATTTCCAATTATTTGCGACAGATAAGGCACAAATAAGGCGCATTCCGGTGCGAATTGCATCCGATAAACAGGACAACACACAGCCCATCATAGAGAAAGCAGCCCACAGGCCCGGCGGAATCATCCCCGCCCCCTGTGGGCTGCTCTGTTTCTATGCGTGGTTTTCGTCCCGAATCCGGATAAACACATCCGTCAGGGCATCCGATGCAGCAGCGTCCGCCGACCGGATGAACCCGGCATAGATATCCGTTGTGGTGCTGGTCTTGGCGTGACCCAGACGGCCCGACACCGCCGTAACAGGAACATGGGCGGCGATCAGCAAGCTTGCGTTGGTGTGCCGCAGGCTGTGGAAGTGTACCGGCGGGAGATCATGGGCAGCGAGGAACCCCGGGAACCACGTTGTTACCGTCTTGGGGTCGATGGGTGCACCGTTCCATTTGGTGAATAGCAAATCATTCTCCACCATTTTCCCGGCGATCTCTACACGCCGAACCCATGCCGTGCCCATCCTGAGCCGTTCCGCCCGTTGGTGCTGGCGGTATTCCCGCAGCAGCTGCACACACTCCGGGCCTATCTTGATGCACCGCTGGGAGCGTTTTGTTTTGGGCGTGGTGAATACAGTGCCCTTGCCCGGGATGTACTGCACGTTCCGCTCAATGGACAGCGTGCCCGCGTCCAAATCCACATCACACCACCGCAGCCCGCAAATCTCACTCCGCCGGGCACCGGTGAACAATGCAAGCTGTGTGATAACACTGAACTGCGCCGGTGCATCCTGTAAGGCTTCCAGCAGCCGGGCAACGTCCTTTTCTTCCAGCGCCTGCACGTCTATCTCTTCGGCCTTGGGTGCTTCTGCCCGCTTGCAAGGGTTTTCCGGTACAAGACCCCACTGCACAGCCTTTGTGAATACGCTGGACAGCATCCGGTGATAGTGCTGCACCGTGTTCCCGTTGAGCCTGCCGCCGTCCTTGGCGTGCTCTGTGAACGCTTTTGAGAGGGGAAGCCCCACCACCCCGGCAACCTTTTCGGCTGTGCTCTGGCTTACGTTTGCGCCCCGGTACACGTTCCGCATGGTATCGTCCCCAATGCCTGCTGCCTTGGCGATCTGGCCCCGCTTGCCATGGGGCAGACGTTCCAGTAGGGCAGGCGTTGCGGTATAGGTGCTATCTTCCCGCACACCCTGTTCCTCTAGGTTCGAGTAAAAAGCCATCAGGTGCGCCGGTTTCACTTGGCACACTTTCAGTTGCCCTAGCCCGGCGGAAATACGCGGCACCAAACGCCGGTAGTTGTAAACCGTCTTGGGCTTGAGCTTCTTTTCTGCGTACTCGGTGAACCATCGTTCTATCAGGTCGTCCACCTTCATGGACGCATCCAGCAGCACACCGGCATGCACTTCCTGTTCAAAAGCATCCGCCTGCCGCTGCAATTCCTTTTCCAGCTTCTTCCCGGTCATGCCCGGCGGCGGGGTAAACGTCCGGTTCACCATCACTTGACGGCCCCGCCGGTCGTAGCCATTGGAAACCCGGATGCAGTAGGAGCAAGTGCCGTCTTTCTTCATCCGCTTTGTTATCTTTGCCATCTGTCCGCCCCGCTTTCTGCTATCCCGCCGGGCTTCATTCGTCCTTCATGTAGGCGGTCACACGGTCGAACAGGGGTAGATACTGGCCCTCTATCCGCGCAAAGATAGCCGCCGCTGTGGCTTCATCGTAAACGTGAGAGGTCAAATTGCGGTCGTTCAGCAGCTCCACCCATGCCTTTTGATCGTCTATCATGCCAAAGGCAAACGCCTGTTTGATAACCTCTTTCGGGCTGTTGATGTTGGTATAGCCTTGGTCAAGCAGGTATTCCCGCATGGTCTTCCATGCCAGTTCCGTGCAGAACTCAAACCGCTGAATGGTTCCATCCCGTACCGAATCCAACGGGAACTTCTTGTAATCGTCCAGCGCTTCCCGCAGCCGGGCCACCGCAGCGGTAAAGCGGTCGTATTTTTCATGCAGCTTGTCCATCAGTTCAACACCATCCCTTTCGATGTTCGCAAGAAATACCGGCTCCATGCCGTCCTGAATGTGCACAATGTCAAATTTCAGCAGCGTGGGCAGTTCCTCGCAGTGCATCCAGAACTCCGCCCGGTTATCCTCTGGCATCCCGTACACGGCTAAATCTATATCGCTGTTGGGCCGGTTATCCCCCCGGGCACGGGAGCCAAACAGCACAAGCCGCTTTGCGCCAAACCGCCGGGCCAGTGCCGCAAGCTGATTATAAAGTTCTTCCATCTTCTCACCTGTCACAATCGTTGTGCATTCTGTCCCGCAGCTGTCCCCGATCGGGCCGCGATCGGTGCAAGAGAGGGGGCAACTTGCACAAATCGCAGCAGCATCGGCACGCTCTGGCAGCGGTCAGGCATCCCGCCGGGTGGTTATTCTTTCGGTTCGTCCTCGGCTGCATCATCCGCAGCAGACCCGGCGGCATCTGGTGCAGCGTCTGGCGGCTCAACCTTGGCAGCGGGAGAACCCAACGGAAACTTTACGTACCGCTGTATCTCTGTAAGCTCATATACACGCTCAAGTGCTTTCGCCCTTCCCGCTTTTGTCAGTATGGATAGATAGCTTTGAATCTTTACAGAATCCTCGAGAATCTCCGTGCTGGAATCGGCTATCATCCGCCGTTCTATGCCAGCAGATACAAGGCCGTTGTTTACTGCGTCCCATACCAAATCACCATACAGAGCGTTCATATCCACGCCCAGCGCGTCCGCAATCTTCTTGACGGTTTCAATCTTGGGATTTAGCTTTCCAAGTTCATACCGGCGAATTGTAGGCTCTGCAATCCCGGCTTTCTCACCAAGTTCTTTTTGTGTAAGGCCGCGTGCTTTCCGTATTTCACGTATCTTTTCACCGATTGTCTGAGACATTCTTTCGCCCCCTTTGATGTAAGTGTACCACACGGGCAGCTAAACAGCAACATTTTTTTCTGTAAAAGCCATTGACAGAAATAATTGTTTCTTGTATAATTCAAAACAGAAACTTTTATTTCTGAAAGGAATGAATCACAATGGCAAAATCAATCATCGTTGACCGCGTGAAGGTTATCGCCGAAATGGCTCGGCAGAATGTGACCTGTGAAGAATTGATGCAAAAGGCCGGTGTGGGCCGTGCCGCAATCTGGAAGATGCGCAAGGGTCAACCTGTCTGGCGCACCACTGCCGCCCACGTTGCCCGCGCCCTCGGCGTTCCGCTGGAAACCTTGTTGGAAGAATCCGGGAAGGAGGTCTGACCATGGGCGAGTGCATCAGCTATCCCCGTTTGCCCAATATGGCCCCGGTCAAACAAGCCGCCCAGCTTTACGGCCTGTCGCCCTACTACATCCGCAGGCTTTGCAAAGAGGGTAAAATCCGGTTCGTGAATGCCGGGCGCGGCTGGCTTGTAAATCTGGATAGTCTGGCCCGGTACTTTGAGCAGGGTGACCCAGCCCCGGCGGAGCAGACCCCCGCAGCACCCAGCGTCCGCCGGGTGTACCCCTGATGCAAGAAGGGGGTAAGTACTATGGGTACTTCTTGTAAAGCACTGTTATTTTTTTCATCGTACTATGATGCAATCCAAGACCTGAAGCCAATGCAGCGACTTGAAGCGTATGACGCAATCTTTCGCTATGGCTTCTTTGGAATCGAGCCAAACCCGAGCAAAGCTTTCAGCCCTCTATGGAAACTCATCAAGCCCAACATTGATTCTAGCATCAAAAAACGCGATGATGGGTCAAAAGGCGGGCGTAGCAAAAAAACCAGTGGTTTTGATGATAGTGAAACCACTGGTTTAGAAACAGGAGAAACCGCTGGCAATGCAATTTCCGCAAGCAATAAGGAAAAGGAGAAGGATAAGGAGATGGATAAGGATAAAGGAAAAGGATTCCCGGGCGCTTTGCTTCCCGGGCGGAGCCTGAAACGGAAGGGGACAAGCCCGGCGGAGCCGGTCTTTCAGAGCCTGCCAGACAGTGGCAGATTACCCGGTTACGATGGTACGGAAGTGTTACGCAAGCAGCGATTAAAGGAGCTGGAACAGGCAGCGCAGCACACCACCGCAAGGCCCCCGGATGATGATGCAGAGACCCGGCGATTAAAGCGGCAGTTTATGCAGCAGCTGAACCCGGTGCCCGTGGCAGCACCCGGAATGCCCCCGGCGGACACCGGCACCGCAGCAGCCAGCACCCAGACCACGGCCCACGGTGCAGATCAGAGCGCCGCGCCCACGCTGGAAGCCACACAGGCCCCGCAGCCATCTGGCGCTCATGCCCACGATCAGCCCGACACCGGCCCCGCCGGGCAGGAGATCACCGCCCAGCCCGCGCCGCAGCACCCGCCGGAAGAACCCCCGGCGGCATCCATCACGCCCGATCGGTGCCAAATTGGCACCACATGACCGTCCGCACCCCCATCAAAACACAAAGGAGTGATTCACAATGCAATGCTATCCCATCCCCGTGCCGTCACTGAACACCGCCCAGCAGTATGCCGAAACCGCCGGGAGCCTTGCCGAAGCCCTGCACGAACTGTTCTTGCGCCGTCCCTGCATCCGCACCGACCCGGCGAACCCCGGCGCACAGGCCGCGTATTACAGGGCCGTGGGTGCGTGGTACATGGAGAACAACAGTATCATAGCCGCCGCCCTTATGGCCTGTCGCCTGCTGTCCGATGGTGCCGCCCTTGAATTGGAGGACGTCCGGGAAGCCGCCGAATGCGCCGCAGACGCACAGAGCGGCCCCGCAGACAGCCCGAACGCCGTTGGGAATACATATTCCTTGCCTGAACCCCAAAGCCCGCAGAATGCACCGCAATCCTCGGCACCCGCAGACACGGGAGCGAATCCGCAAGCCCCCGGCGGGGTGCTGTTCTATCGGCAGGCCCTTGTAGATCAGCAGACCCAGCAGCCGAAACCCACCCGCAAACAGAAAGGCCGCGCTGCTACCAGCGCGGGAGAGTGACCTACCATGAACAGTTATAGCGTTATGACAGACCTTGCAGCCGCCGAAGGGCTTGCAAGCGCTGCCCTGTCCGCTTCCTTCCCGCAATCCTTGGGCGCAGTCGTGGGCGCTCTGGACGACCCGCAGGCCCCGGCCCGTGCCCTCGACTGGATGAAACAGAACTATGCCCTTGCAAGTGCTGCCCTCTTTGCCTGTGCGCAGCTTTGCAACCGTGCCGCCGCTGCACTGGATGATGATGCAGCCGCGCAGCAGCCCACCGGCACCGCCCGGCCCGCGCTCTGATGCAGGCGATCAGCACACCCCACCGGGCAGAATCCCCCACAATCAGACCGCCGCCCGGCGGCATCTGATGCACGCAGCATCTGCACCACGGCCCAGATCAGGCACCCAGCGCCCACGCTGGAAGCCGTCAGGCCAGCCCCGGCAAGTTCCCGGGCAAAAAGAAAAGAGGTTCCCGGCCCATCACCCGTGCCCGTCAATGCCCGGATGAAGCCGAAAACCTCTAAACTCAGAATGCCGGAGTCTGAAACTCGTGCATCTGCTATCCCAGAGTATTATACCACAACACGGAAGTCTTTGCAATGCACAGCACCCGCCAGATCAGACCGCCCGCCCACGTTGGGCACCGCTGCACCCGGCCCGGAACAGGAGCCGCGCCCCATCACACTGCCCCGGCGGAACCTTGCGCGCGCACGCCCGCGCGCCCAAAAGTCTGATACTGTCATGTGCGAACTTCCGCGAACTATACCCATCACACACAGAAAGGAACGATATACCATGAAGAAAACCAAGACCGGCGGACAGAAAAGCCGCCTGCGTGTTGACCCCTTCACCCTCACACAGCTGCTTTGTGAGCAGAATACCACGCTATCAGCCGTGCAGCAGGCGGCAGGCATCGACCCGGCAGAACTGGAACCCCTGCGCACCGCCCGCAAAATCCACCTCGACACCCTGAACCGCCTCGCCGCCGGGTTGAAGGTTTCTGTTTATCAACTGATGATTACCGCGCAAAGCCCTTGGACAGTGCACCACGGCGGCAGCGGGAGCCGCCGCGCTGTTATCAACCGCCTGAGCGATCATAGCCCCTACGACATCAGCCCGCTTTTCAAGTGACCGCCCGCAGCCAGACACCGGCACAGATCACCCCGCGATCATCACCAGCACCCAGACCCCGCCGGGAAAACTCCCGGAGATCATACCCGCCCAGACACACACCCCGCCAGCACAAAGGAGAACCGCCATGTTTATTTATACCCTGTACACCGTCAACGGGGAAGCCGTTGGAGAATCCGCCCTCATGCGTCAGGCCCTGACCGCCGCCCGGAACTACGCCGCAGCCCATCACGCCCCCTGCATCGTGGAGTGCCGCAGCCTTGACACGGACGAGCGCCGCCGGGTGCTGCTCAACGCAGACGGCAGCATGGTCAAGCTGTGGGCTGTTGCCTGAACGCAGCAGCTGCCCACGCTGGAAGCTGATGCAGCCACGCACACACCCAGACCACCCCGGCGGGATCCACAGACACACGGCACACCCCGCCCACGGCCCAGATCAGACACGCAGCACGACCCACCAGCACGCCACCGCACCCCCATGCAGCACGAAAGCCCGCCCGGCATCCCTCGCCGGACAGGCTTTTTTGTTATCCCTCATGCTGAAATGTTCACGCACCCGCCCGCGATCATTCCCAGATCAGCCACGCCGCCCGCTGTCTGGCACCGGCCCGAAGTCCCGCACATCATCCAGCAGCCCCGCAGCCGCCGCATAAATGCCCACCGTGGACAGTGCTTCAAGTTCTTTTGTGTAGTACGTTGTCCTCCCGATGTGCAGCGCCGGAAACGTCTTATCTTCCCGCCACCGTTCCAGATACCGAAGCCGCAGCAGTTCCCCACACACAGGGTCAGCCCTGGCATAGTAGTCCATCACCTTTGCCACCACACCGGCCCACTCCATCCCGGCCCCAGCCTTGTCCCCGCTCCACAGCGCGTCCCCGTACTGCCGAAGCCCGCGCCGGACGGCCCGCCGCTGCTGCTTGGTCATGGCTGCACACCTCTTTCCACAGTTCCGCCGGGCAGACCGTGCCCCAGATCAGGCCCGCCGCCCGCGCTCTGATGCACCCCGACAGAAAAAGCGCCCGCCTGCTGCAAAGGTTATACAGCGGACGGGCTGGCACGTAAGGAGTATTCTATCATGGTTCCTGATTTCCACTATCATTCTACCACATTTTAAGCAAAACAACAACCTCACTTTGTCACACAGACGCAAACCCACGCCGGAACAAATGCAAAGATTCATTCACTGTCTGCATGATGCAATTTCATCACAGGCCCAGCCCGGCGGAACGCCGCCCCATCTGTCCATAGCCCACGGGGAAAACCTGATGCAAGCCACGGCACCCCACGACATAGGACGGCACCCCATGGCACCAGATGCAAAGAAATTCCACATCGTTCCGAATAGCCGGAGCGATTCCCGTTCATCAATGCTGCATCCCGCTGCACCGCCGCCCACGCTCGGCCCCCCTTGCAAAATGGTCTGCCCCATGGTTTAATGCAGGCACACAGAGAACGACACACATCGACCAGAAGGAAAAGAGGTGCATTGCTTGAACAATACGATCCGCTACCCGAACATGGGCACCGTAAAACAGGCCGCTGAAATTTACGGACTGTCACCCCACTATATCCGGCGGCTTTGCAAGACCGGCAAAGTCCGGTATGTGAATGCCGGGCGCGGCTGGCTTGTGAATCTGGACAGCCTAGCCCGGTACTTTGAGCAGGGCGACCCGGCCCCGGCAGAGCAAAGCCAGACCGCCCACGGCATCCGACAAATTGGATGATGGACACACCCGGGAGCACACCGAGAACGTACACCCCGCCCGGCGGCGAGGTGTAACACACTAGACTTTCACGGAAAGTCGTGTGCTCTTGCAGAGGGCCTAGTGCTTGCAAGCAGGGCAGACGTATATACAATACGCTGCTCTTGCAAGCAATGGCCCTGTACATACACGGCCCCTTGCGTTGCAAGAACTTGTTGGGAAGAATCCCAAACCCACATAGCTGCCACGCTCTGGCAGCGCCGCAGCACGCACCCGGCCCGCGCTCTGATGCACGCAGCCAACGCACCCCGCCGGGGGAGATCATGCACAGATCGGCAGCACCACACCCCGCCGCAGCACCGGCAACAGAACGCTCAGCACCACCCGCACACCTACGATCAGACCGCCCGGCGGCATCCCGGACACACGCAGCACACACCCACACAGCCCAGATCAGACACCCAGCCGCCCACGCTGGAAGCTGTGCAGCACCCGCAGCCCCACACGATCAGGCCCCCAGACAGCACGAAAGCCCGCCCGACTATCAAGCCGGACAGGCTTTTTCTTTTGCATGATGGAACCGGACACCGCCCGGCGGAAACGATTGGGAAGAACCACACAGCCAGACCGCCGCCCGCATTGCCCGCTGCATCCATATTCCGCCGGGGAGATCAGCCACAGATCAGGCAAGGAGAGAAACACCAGCACGACCACAGCCCCGCGCCCAACAAGAGCAGGCCCGCACTGAAAGCCGACCGCAGACCCCGCCGGGAGTAGCAACCACCACGCCCACGATCAGACCGCCTACGCACCAGCAGCCAGACCGGTACATGCTGCACCCGTCCTTGTGATGGGAAAGCACCCGGTGGACACCGCCCAGCACGCACAGCAGCCACACCTAGACCGCCCGCAAATCTCGCGGCCTGAACCGCTCCGCCCACACCGCCGGGCATCAGAAGCAAGGCACAGTGTAAGGCACACGGCAAGGCATTTTTTCAAGAGTAAGGCACAAATAAGGCACATTCTGGCTGTTTCGCACCCCTTGTGAAACAGAAAAGCCCACGATTTGCACCGCATTTTCAACGGCCAATCGTGGGTTCTTCTTTGGTGCGCTCGAGGGAACTCGAATCCCTGGCCCTCTGATTAAAAGAATCCAAGGCGCATCATTCGTCAAATTTCAAAAGTTCGAAGAAGCGTTATTTTTATCGTATCATCGCAAAACACGCCTTTGCACACACCGCATTGTCTGCATACAGTGTAATGCTTTGCAACCGTTATCCAGATATTCAGGTGTGCAAAAAGTGTGCAAAAATGTGCAGACGGGCAAAACAAAGCCCAATGGACAAATCAACCACCGGTTTTATGGCAGGGTTTAGGACATCCGAACAGACACCGTTTGATATAGAAATGAGGTTCACCATGAACAAACTGCTTTCCTGCCGCTTCAATATGGACACCAACCGGGTGGAAGCCCGGTTCGAGGATGGCACCACTCTTGCCATCGACTGCATCGCCGTGGAGGACGAGTACGGCAGCACCCCGGCACAGCGGGCAGAGCTGGACTGGCTGCTGTATAATAAGCCCTTGGAGTACGCCCAGCTTGTGCTGGGTGGAGAGATAGAGCGTTATCTGTCGCTTGGCTGCGACCATGGCAGACTGGAAGATTGATTACTTCGAAAGGCCATTGCCATTTGAGTACCAATTGAATATACTATAAACAGGAGAGCGGACGTCACTCCGCTGGTGTGGCTGACACCTAAAATCCGATCTGATGCAAGACGTAAGGGCTTGAGGCTGGCGGGCAGCGATAAAACCCGAAAGCGATGCAGGACATAGGAGCCTGAGGTTGGCGGACAACGATAAAATCAGTCACAAGGGACATCGGACAGCACCACGGTGTTGTAGATGCCCCTTTTATTTCTGCTCAACTCGCTACCGATAGCAGACCTATTCCATTATCTTCCATAAATTCAGTTTTTGTCAAGACTATCACAATTTCAAGATTTTTCAGATGTTTTGTTAATTTTTCTGATTTTAGGTGTATAATCAGTACAAACAAGAAACTGCACTCTCATGCATATTTCTGCAATCACCTTATCTGGAGGTCTAATATGGATTCTGAAAAGATTGCTACAAATCATGTTGAACTTGCCATAAGCAAAACGGGTCACTTGGTTTCTCACATCAATTCCAATGATAAAGAGCCCTCATGGGATGGAGATGTAGAAGTCTATAAAAAGTCCGGCCACGTTCATGCAAAAGCTGACTTGATTTTAAAAGTACCTGTTCAGGTCAAAGGTCATATTAAACCAAATCTAAAGAAAAAGAGCATAAAGTATTCTATCCAATATTCTGATTTAAGAAACTATCTTTATGTTGGAGGAACCATCTTTTTTGTCGTGTATTTCGATAAGGAAGATGAGCATTATACTATATACTATGTTGGACTTCTTCCGTTCGACCTCAAAAAAATGCTCAAGGACTATAAAGGAGATTTCTCTAAATGCAAAAGCATTGAATTAAAAGTTTTTCCGACCAAAAAAGAAGATATCGATGATATCTTCCTTAATTTCGCGCATCACATGAATAGGCAACGCGCCGCTATCAATAGCGCGCTCTTATCCTTCGATTCAGACTTACCCACCAACACTATTTCTCTAGGCTATTCTACTAGTGCAGCAAAACATTACGATTTGCCCCTTGATTATTTTTTTGACCACGAAACTTACATTTATGCTGTTCTCCCTCAAAAAGTCGAACTGCCCATTGCTCATCTTGACCGTATTGAGTTATTTTCGTTTACACGAGATGCTCCTATCAGCATTGATTCTAAAGTTTATTTTGAGAGTTATACTGTCACACGTTCTAAATCATCTACGGTCATTCGTTTTGGTAAGGGAATACAGATGAGTTTCAGTACAGCGCAATCCTTGCCTACAAAATTCAATTTTACTTTATCCGGAACACTATCAGAGCGTATCAAAGATGCAGAGTTTATGGTTGCTGCCCTTTCTGCCCATCACTATGAAATCAATGGTGGAAAAATCGCTTTCAGTGAAGCTGATTGTGCCAATCTTCCTACACTTCAAAAAAAGCTTTCCTTTCTTCTAGATGTGAAAAAGACGCTAGAGGCAGTTCATGCAACAGCCGACCTCGACTGTTCTTCCCTTTCTGTCACAGACAATACTAATCTTAGCATCTTGAGAGCTGCACTAATCGACAAAGAACCAATCAAGATGTGTTCAAGCCAATCGCTTCTTCGAAGCTGCCATATTGCTAATCTAGAACTTCTTTTATGGGTTGTTCCGACTGAAGAAAATAGTGAATACCATAACATCTATGATTTTAACTATGTACCACTGATATATCGCGAGTTTGACAAAAATGATAAAGAATATCCATCCACTCACTTCGTCATGTTAAATAAAGATGCAATGTTGAAGTACTGCAATATCGACTATAACGCGCTACTTGATGCCGTTCAGCACGTTCCTTTTTCCGAAGATTATTCTCATTCGCTCAATGCACTTCTTCTTGAAATGCTTAAAGCATACGATGAAAGTAAAAATAGTCGCATTGAGCTACTATCCACTGCGACTACCCTCGCGCTTTGGATTAAGGATTCTGATCCATATACAGAGCATCCGATTGCTATTCTCAACTATCTTCAGTCCGTCAAACGCTCTCGCATATTGACCTCGACTGAACAAGCCGAAATTCTTTCTCTTATTGAAGTAGCCCAAGACAATGAGTCTATTTACGTTGGTGCATATCTACTATTAGATAATCCTGTTGCGGCTAAAATTCACTTTGATAAGCTACCTGAAGAATCACAGAAGTTCTTTGAATCTTGTCCCATCTATCATTTTATGCCAAATGGACAACCTACCATTTCTGCTCTGACAGAAGGGTAACAAGTGATGCCCACCCGCCCATGGTTTTTCCATGAGTGAGTGGGCATCGTTTTGTTAATCGAGATTTTTCGGCAAGCGGTCATACAGAACCACCGTGTCTTGCGTTTCGATATGTACACGCTCTTTCTTCAGGAGCGTTCGAGAACGTTGGTTTGCACGGTAGTCACGGCCGCTTTCTTCAAAAGCAGAACAACACAGAAAGTCACATACCGCATTGCCGGAGGGAGATTCCCGGATAATGAACACAAAGGCAGTTGGTTCGATCTGGCTGGAAATCAGGTAGTCCGCTTTGATTTTGGTCACGAACGGATAGAACTGGGGCATATAGGAAAACAAATCAAACTCCTGTTCCAGTATTTCTTTCAACCGCACCAGTGCCAGCAGACGCGGTTTCACATACTCCTGATAGAGTGTACCCTTCTTTACCTTGTCGTAGGTGATCTTGCCGGATAGAATCATATCCACTGTTTTGCGCGGGCTATACCGGGGAAGGGCAATATCTTTCAGGTAGTGGAACCCAGCAAGGTGAGGGAAGTCCTCTGGTGAAAATGTCAGCTTGATCTCGTGCAGTTCACCCTTATAGCCGTAGGTGAAAACATAGTGGTACTCAGTCAGTTCTTTCCAGACTTCTGCTGCCCGATACAAAATATCTTGCTGTTCGTCCTGCACATTTTCACCTTCCCTCAAAAAAATAGAAGCCCTGCCGAAAGGCAAGGCTCCTATTAAGCGTTTTCTTTCGATTCATCGAATCTATTCGGCTTGTGGTTATCGCTCAACCCACGGTCTGGCTCCACAATCGGCTGATACCGAACCAGTCCACTGCTTCATCGCCACCGATAGCTGGTCAATGCCGCTATCCTCTAGCTTTATTATACCACAAAAGGACGTAAGTTCAAGTGCTTAAATTTAAAAGCACTCAATCATATTATATGCTAAAGGGGTTTGGCCATTGCAATGTTTGCAAACGTCATACACCACCCTTGCCATCGACTGCATCGCCGTCGAGGATGAGTACGGCAACACTCCGGCACAGCGGGCAGAGCTGGACTGGCTGCTCTACAACAAGCCCTTGGAGTACGCTCAGCTTGTGCTGGGTGGAGGGACGGAGCATTATCTTTCCCTTGGCTGTGACCACGGCAGACCGGAAGATTAAGCCCTTATAAAGAACACGATGCCCACCGACCTATGGTTTTCGCCATAAGCTGGTGGGCATCTGTTGTTCTGGCTTATAATTCACTGATGGTTGCAGTAATGGGCTGCATGAGGATTCGCCTGACCGGGGTATATACTGCCAGCACCACAGCCGCCAGCACGACTGCGACAATCACGGCAAGACAGCCCCACGGCACCTGCCACGCTGCACCGAAATAATGGGTGATGAGCCGGGTATACAGCATCCGGTTCAGCACAAGACCCAGTGCAATGCCCACCACAAGACCAGACACCGCATAGGTGCCAGCTTCGGCAGAGATCATGCGTTTCAGCTGTGCATCATCCATCCCGATGGCACGCAGGATGCCATACTGCTTCATTCGTGCCGACACGCTCATGGAAATGCTGTTGATGATGTTCAGAATGGTGATTCCTGCAATCACGATGAGAAACGCATAGACCACCAGATGGAACGCCCAGTAGGTGCTTTGTATCATCCGATTTCCTTCGATTCGATTGGAAAAAACAACCTGCTTGTTTAACGTGTCGCTCAGCAGGGTGTGTATTTGTGCAATGGCTGCGTCTGCTGTGGTATCTTTTAGTTGAATATCGATCACCGCATAGCGGTTTTGCCCGGTCAGCTGATGGAAGGTTTCTTCGGTGCAGATAACAATTGGGGAATCGGTACTACTGAACGGGCTGTCGTTCAATACACCCACGACTGTGAGCTTTGCATCCTCCAGCTGGATGGTATCACCCACGGTCAGGGAGTTGCTTTTGTCGAATACCGTCAGCACAGGATATGTGCCATCCTCCGGCTCCTGCGGAAGGGTTCCGCCAATCAGGTCTTTTTTCGCCCAGCCAAACTGTATCGTATCGTATGAAATCAGGTCGATGGACCCCTGTTTTCCCTGATATTCCGCCGGGAGGGGGCAATACATCCGCCCGAATGCGTGTTTGACTTCCGGCAGAGCTTCCAGCTGCTCCACCAGCACCGGGTCAAGGACATTTTGCCCGGATGTTTCAGCCACCGATAAGTCCGGTGCATAGGACTGCAACGGATTCAGCGCAAATCCAACCCATCGAAGCAAAACCGAAAAGCTCAAAAACAGGAGAATGCTTAACGCAAAGGAACCTGTCATCAGAAGCAAGTTCTTTTTGGACGAGGTTGCATGACTCACGCCCAAAGAAAGCTCTGCACGACTTCCAAACAACCGAGCATGACACGGAGAATCCGCTGCATTCTCCACCGCATTCCCAGTTGCTGCTGTGATCGGAGAAGCTTTTGCCGCCCGCCGTGCCGGAGAAGATGCCGCGAACCAAACCGTGATAAGTCCCAGCGCGGAACCACAGATAATACCGACCGGGCTGATGCCAAGCACTGGTAAAGAGCTGAACTCCTCGCCGATAAATCCACGCAGAAAGGAACACAATCCCCATGTGGAAACGATTCCCAGCGCACATCCTGCTGGAACAGCAGTTTTACACCAGAAAAGAGCTTCCAGCCGGACAAGCATCCGAACCTGATTTTTTTCTGCCCCAAGACAGCGCAGCATTCCATAATAGCTGGTACGCTGAGCTACATTGCTGTTGATGCTGCCTGTGATCATAAAAATTCCGGCAAGGACGACCATGCCAGCCAACACAGCCGCTACCGCATATAAGCCTACAATATAATCGTTGTTGCTGCTTGCGTTCAACGCCATCAGGTAAGTATTTTCGGAGATTTTTTCTTCTGAAATTCCGTACTTGTTTTCGATGTTCACAATGGACTGCCGCAAATTGGTACGTGGCTTGAACTGGATGAAATACTGTGTTTCAAAGGATTCTTCTCCCTGTGCGGCAATCTGAGAAAATGTACTGCGGTTCATCACCAGCACAACAGCATCATACTGGTTCGCATCGGAGGTATCCTCATTGAAACCTGCGACAGTAAGCGAAATGGTCTGTCCATCCGGGAGCGTCAGCGGAATCGCTGTACCGACCGTGACATCCAGCCAATCCCGGATGTTTGCTGTCACGAGCACTTCGCCATCCGCCGGGGCAGTGCTACACTGCATTCCCGGAAAGATTTGAAGGATCGCATCATCTGCTCCTACCAGTGCGGCACGTTTATCTCCGGCAAAGTAGTTTTCCGTAAGGGAAGCGTTGATGTCGCTATACGCCGAAAATGCAGCAACATCCTCCTGTGCGGCAAGCTCTGCGGCTGTTTCAGGGGAGATGTCCTTTACCATGATATGCCAGTTTCCGTTTTTGTTCAGCTGGTTTGAGGTTTCCATACGAATCGCCATATCTGCCATACTGAACACCGCCGTGACCAGAAACACCGCAAGGACGATGCACAAAATCGTCATGCGGTTCTGCCGTCTGCGTACCTTGGCAGAAATCGGGATCAGGCTCAGATAGCTTTTCATTTCTGTACTTCTCATTCCCGGCACCTCCCAAAATCGGTCAGGCAGCCGTCCGATACCTGCAACACCCGGTCTGCCGTCTGCGCAATGCTGCGGTTGTGGGTGATCATCAGGATGGTCTGCTCGTATTTCCGGGATGTTTCTTTTAGCAGGGCAATGACCTCGCTGCTGTTCTGGGTGTCCAGATTGCCGGTCGGCTCATCCGCCAAAATCAGGGAAGGGCGGGTCATCAGGGCGCGGCCGATGGCTACCCGTTGCTGCTGCCCACCGGAAAGCTGGCTTGGCAGATGCTTTCGACGGTCTTTCAGATTCAGCACGGTCAGCAGCTCTTCCAGATATGCCCTGTCCGGCTTTTGGTAGTCCAGCAGCACCGGGAACAGGATGTTCTGTTCTACGGTCAGTTCCGGGATGAGGTTGAATGCCTGAAAGATAAAACCGATATTGCGGCGGCGGAAGATCGTCAGCTCCCGGTCTTTCATGGCAAAAACATCCTTGCCATCAATCAGCACCTTGCCGGAAGTCGGCGTATCCAGTCCGCCAATCAGATTGAGCAGGGTGCTTTTGCCGGAGCCGGATTCGCCAACGACCGCCACATATTCGCCTTTCGGCACTGAAAAGCTAACATCTTTCAGCGCATGGACAGCAGTTTCTCCGCTGCCGTAGGTCTTGCAGAGATGGTTGACTTCTAATAGTTCCATAGTGTATCCCTCACTTTGCAGGTTCCTTCGATTCAGACGGATTATCTCTGTCTGTGCAGAAAAGGATAACACGTCAACCTTACTGCAAGCCTACACGCAGCCTACAATTTTGTAGGAATCGGAAAATTCAGAGTAAAGGTCGTGCCCTTTCCCAGCTCGCTGTCTACTTCAATGGTGCCGTGATGGGCTTCCACAACGGCTTTTGCCAACGGAAGACCCAGCCCGATGCCCTGTGTATCCTGTGAAAAGCGGCTGCGATAAAACCGTTTGAAGATATGGTACAAATCTTCCGGGTGGATACCGCTGCCGTTGTCGCGCACTTTGATCTGAACCATGGACGGCAGTGCATTCCACTCTACCTGAATCGTATCTCCGCTCTTTGTGTGGTCAAGGGCATTCTTTACAAGATTGTCCACAGCTTCCTGCATCCAGTCACGGTCGCACCAAAGTGTAACCGCCTCTGAGCCGGACAGAACAAGCTTTTTCTGTTCCTGCTCTGCACGATAGCTATACTGCCGCGCGATATCCTGCACCATTTCAGCAACATTTTCGTTTTTCTTCTCCAAGACGACCGAACCGGCATCCAGCCGGGTGATTTTGAGCAGATTCTGCACCAGCGTTTCGATGCGGTCCAACTCCTGTTCGGACAGGTCTGCAAACTCTTTGACCTCCGACGGCGAAACAGCTTCGTCCTGAAGCAGACCGTTGTAGATATTCAACGCCGCCAGCGGTGTTTTGAGCTGGTGCGAAATATCTGCAATGGTATTTTTCAAAAAACGCTTCTCCCGTTGCTCGTTGTCTGCGTGTGCGCTCAGAACTGCCGCCAATGCATTAACGGAGTGAAACAGACGGTAAAGTTCTCCCTCCCGGTCGCAGCCCAGTCGTGCATCCGGGTTGCCATCCAGACAGCTTTGGATTTGCTGGACTGCCTGTTCCAGAAGCGCGCTCTGCCTTTGGAAATAGCGAAAAAGCACACCCCAGAGACAGCCGCCCAGCAGAAGAAAAACCAACAGTAACACGAAAGAAAACACATGCGTCGTATGCCATACGATGCCCTGCGTGAGAGCCAATGCCACCGCCCAGACCGCCAGCACGGCTTGGAACAAATTTCGGATCTCCCGGTTTGCGAATACTTTCATACGGCACCTTTACCCATTCCATTTATAGCCCATGCCGCGGACAGTCAGCAACATCTGCGGTTTGCCGGGGTCGTCCTCGATCTTCATCCGCAGCCGCCGGATGTACACTGTTAAGGCACTGCTGTCAATGTAATCCCCATCGCAGTCCCACAGTGCATCCAGAATTTGTTCCTTGGATAGCACGGCATTCGGATGCTGCATAAAGAAGCAGAGCAGCTTGTACTCTGCGCCGGTCAGTTCCAGCAATGCTCCGTTTTTGTATGTCTGCCCCTGCAACAGCCGAACGGTGATGCTGCCCGATTCCAGTACGGGTTCTCCTGCGCTGGACGCATTTGCACGGCGAAGCAGTGCATTGACCCGCGACAACAGGACACCCAGCTTGAACGGCTTGGTCAGGTAATCATCCCCGCCCAGTTCCAGTCCCATGATGATATTCATTTCCTCATCCGAAGCAGTCAGGAACAGAATCGGCACGTTGGATGTGCGCCGCACCTTCTGGCAGAAATCGAAGCCAGAGCCATCCGGCAGAGAAACATCCAGCACCAGCAGGTCATATTTTCTGTCTGACCACAGCACCTCGGCTTCTGCCAGCGTCCGGGCTGTATCCAGTGCAAAGCCCTGTTTCTTGAATGCAAAAGTCAGCCCACTGATCAGGCTCAGATCATCTTCCAAAAGGAACAGTTTTCTCATGATTCCCTCTCTTTTCCGCGTTTTGTGTGTCCTACAGGTTCAAAAGCATTATAAGTTTTTTCTGCGAACATTACAATGTGCGAAACGGAAATTGTTTCTTGCCGTGTGTTAAATATAAGTCCTACTATCACTGCTTTACTGCAATAAAATTTGCAAAACCATCTTGACGTGCCCTGCGATCCATGATACCCTTTATCGCAAATCCCACCAATTTTGTAGAAAAGTACAGAGCGGCGAGGATTTATTCCCCATGAAGATTTTTACCGTCCCGCAACACACCCGATTCATTTTGCCGCCGATTCACCCGACAAAATCCATCGCTGCGCTGCGTGGGCGGTATTTTTCTTTTTCACAAATAAAATCTTATGTAGTTGTTCAATCTTCCAAAATTTGTTTTTAGTTGTTGACTGTACAACCGTAAAGTGTTATTCTTGTGCTTGAAAGAAGCAGGTTGTAGTGTCCGCACTGCGTCCGGCTTTCTTCATACTGTACCTTGAATCTTACATAAGCCGTCTGAACGAGATACTGCGCCATGACCTCACGCTTTCTGTGGGCGAGCCGGACAACGCCGCTGCAAAACAGGGGCAGGAACTGCGTTCGGTGTGAACGGTGACCATGAGCAGGGGCTTTGCCTTTTCACACGTTTTGTTCTGCAAAATTTTCAACGTGCATTGCGGTTCGACTTCTGAAATTTTCAGTGTTGCACGGAAAGGGTGAAAGCAAGTATCGACCTGTGGCCACAAATTTTCAATGCTTGAAAATGTTCTGTCACATGGTCTGCCACTTGTTGGGGAGTGCCTTCCCCAAACCCTGCTCTAGCTTCGCACCGTTGGTGCGAAAGCGGCGTGTCGCATTACATAGCCTTCTCCATCCCGGAGTGGGCATTTATCATTTTCACAGGAGGTCGAATATGGCTGAAATGAAAAGTCCGAACGTACACGCAAAGAAGAACCGCAATGACACGCCGCAAAAACGAAAGACACACATCATCAAAGTCAGGGTGACCGCAGAAGAAAAACTGCGGATCGCATACGCCTGTAAAGAACTCCACCTCACCCAGTCCGAACTCGTCCGCCGCGTCCTGTACGGCGTAAACGTCAAGCACACCGTTGTGGTGGCGCAGGGCGGCGAGGATGCACTGGCGGCGCTTGCCGCCTTGTCTGCCCAGTGCAGCAAGGTAGGCAGCAACCTCAACCAGCTTGCACGGCACTTCAACTCCGGCGGCAAAGACACCGAGCAGCTCCGGGCGCAAATTCTGGAGGAACTGTCCGCACTCACGAACTTTCGGCTGAAAGCCGAAGAAACGGTTGGTGAACTGTATGGCAACCATCAAGCATTTAAGCTCGAAGAACTCTAACTACGCCGCCGCCGAAAGCTATCTCACCTTTCAGCATAACGAGTACACTGGTCTGCCCATTCTGGACGAGAAGGGCAGACCCAAGCTACGGGATTCGTACCTGCTCGACACTCTTGAGTGCGGCGAATCTTCGTTTGCTATGGCCTGCCTGATTGCCAATCGCAAGTACGGCAAGAACGGCAGGCGGGAGGACGTGAAGACCCACCATTATATCATCAGCTTCGACCCGAAGGACGCAGTGGAGAACGGTCTGACCATGGAGCGGGCGCAAGCCCTCGGCTTGCAGTTCTGCAAGGACAACTTCCCCGGTCATCCCGCCATCGTCTGCACCCACCCGGACGGTCACAACAGTGCAGGGAACATCCACGTCCACATCGTCATCGGCAGCTTGCGTGTCCGCACCGTGGAACGGCAGCCCTTCATGGACAAGCCGTGCGACTGGGAAGCGGGCAAGAAGCACCGCTGCACCTCTGCCATGCTCCGGCACCTCCGTGTCGCTGTCATGGAAATGTGCGAGCAAGCCGACCTGAACCAGATCAATCTGCTGGAAGCCCAAGGCGACCATGTTTCGGAGCGCGAGTATTGGGCGCAACGGCGTGGACAACGCCGTCTCGACCATGCCAACGCCAAACTTGCCGCCGAATGGCAGCAGCCCACCCAGACCGTCTACCAGACCGAGCTGGACAAGCTGCGAAAGCAGATCTACGCTGTGCTGAACAAGACCACCACCTTCGAGGAATTTTCTGCATTGCTCATGCAGGAACACGGCATCGCCGTGAAGGAGAGCCGAGGCCGGTTAAGCTACTGCCCGCCCGGTCGGACAAAGTTCATCACCGCCAAGAAACTGAGCAAGAAGCTGGAAAAGGAGCAGGTGCTGACCGCCCTCTCCCAGAACATCCAGCTTGCCGCCATCATCCAGCCCAGCAGCGAGAAGAAGCCGGATAAGATCAGGAAACTGGTTGACATTCAGGCGAACGTTGCCGCAGGTAAGGGCATCGGCTATGAGCGTTGGGCGAAAAAGTTCAACCTCAAACGCTGGTCGCAAACCTTGTGTCTCCTGCAGGAGAAAAAGCTGCTCAGCGAAGATGCCCTGAACCAGCGCATTGCCGAACTGCAAACCCAGCACAACGATGCACTGGCGGTGGTCAAAGACATGGATGCCCGCATGGTCTCCCTCAAGGAGCTGCGCGGGCATCTTGTGGTCTATCGGCAGTACAAGCCCCTTGCACAGAAGCTCCAGACTGTGCGGAATCCCGCCAAGTTCAAGGAGCAGCACCGTGCAGAGTTTGCTGTGTACGAGGCCGCTTGCGCCTATTTCAAGGCCAATGGGCTCAGGACGCTGCCGGACCTCAAAAAGCTGGATGCCGAATACCAGACCCTTTCCTCGGAGAAAAACGGGTTCTACACCCGCTACAAGAAAGCGCAGATCGAACTGCGTGAACTCCGCACCGCACAACAGAACGTGGAAGCCTTCTTCCGCAAGGAGGAGCGCGGCCACGCCGTACCGCAGCAGGAGGTCAAATGAACAACACTCTGACGGATCGATGTGTGAATAAACCCAACCTCACCCACGCCCCTCACCGGGCTTCGTCCTTTCGCCTGTACCCCGCCCATTGGGACGGAGGGTAGCACCTCTGTCTTTTCGGACGTAAAGAACGCCATCTCGACCCGGCAGGCAGCGGAGCTATACGGCTTCGCCGTAAACCGGAACGGTATGATGTGCTGCCCCTTCCACGGGGATAAACACCCCAGCATGAAGGTGGACAGCCGTTTCCACTGTTTCGCCTGTCAGGCGGATGGCGATGTGATCGATTTTGTCGGCAGACTTTTTCAACTTTCTCCCTACAAGGCTGTGGAAAAGTTGAAGAACGATTTCGGCATGGCACTTGCCGACGGCAAGGTGCGGCTTGCTCCCCGCAGACCGTCCACCGTCCGGCAGCAGCTGCTGGACTATTACCGCTGTCTGCAGCGTTGGCGGATCCGATACGCACCGCAGTCACCCACAGAAGAACTTCACCCCTGCTTTCTTGAAGCGATAAAGAACCTTGACATCGTTGAATATTATCTGGACTGTTCGGTGCTCCCGGACCCGCAGACCGAAAACGAGCTACGGAAGTATTGGGAGGGATTGCATGAGCGACTGGAAAAAGAGGAACGAAGATTGGCGTGATGAGGACGAACTGGAAGAAGAGGAAGAATGCGAATGCCCTTGGGTAGACAGCAAGGGCAAAGTGCGTGAAACCGCTTACTGCCAGTACCTTTTAGAGAAGCACCCCATGATGTGCCTGAAACAGAAGCTGTTCGACCAGAACGGCGAGGTAGACGAGGATGCACTGCTCTACGAAGTCCACAGCGACCTCCGTGACTTTGTGCTCGACAACCTTGCCAAGAAGGAGAAGCAGGTTCTGGACGCACTCCGTATCGAAACCTATACCCCTGAATGGAAACCCCAGCTTGACCGCATCCATCTCCAGAACGGAACCTACTTTCTGGACGAGCGGGGATTTGTGCCGGAAAAGGAACTCTGCCTGAACCGGCTCCCCGTGGAATACCAGCCCGATGCCCCTGCACCGACCAAGTGGCTGGAATTTCTGGACGGTCTGCTGATCCCGGAGGACATTCTGACCTTGCAGGAATACCTTGGCTATCTCCTGATCCCGTCTACCAAGGCGCAGAAGATGCTGGTCATGACCGGCAATGGCGGCGAGGGAAAATCCCGCATCGGCTTGCTACTGAAGAAGCTGTTCGGGGAAGCCTCTCACTCCGAATCCATCCTCCGCATCGAAACGAACCGCTTTGCCAGTGCAAATCTGGAGTACAAGCTGGTCATGGTCGATGACGACCTGAACATGGTGGCTTTGCCCGAAACACGGAACATCAAGTCCATCGTCACCGCCGAGGATCGCCTGTGCATCGAGCGGAAGAACAAGCAGGCTGTCCAAGGCTTGCTGTACGTTCGTTTCATCTGCTTCGGCAATGGCAACCTTGTGGCCGCTCACGATGACAGCGACGGCTTCTGGCGCAGGCAGATCCTCATCACGGTGAAAGACCGTGACCCTGCCCGGGTGGATAACCCCTTCCTCATCGAAGAGTTGTCCGAGGAGCGTCCCGGCATCCTGCTGTGGATGCTGGAAGGGTTGCATCGTCTGCTGGCGAACCGCTATCAGTTCACCATCAGCGAGCGCTCCATCCAGAACCTCGAAGCAGCCATGGCGGACAGCGATAACCTGACCCAGTTCATGCAGGCCAGTGCGTATGTCCGCTTCAAGCCCGACACCGAGGAACGCTCCACCTACCTCTATCGCGCCTACACCAAGTGGTGCGAGGATAATCTGGAATCGCCTGTTCCGCAAAAGAAGTTCAGCCAGTTCCTGCTGAAAAATGCGGGGAAGTATGGCCTGACCTTCTCCAAGCACATCGAGGGAAAGTACCGCGGCTTCCGGGGCGTATGCGTCCACCCCGCTTTTGCTGCGGCATAAAACACACGAAAAGTGAAAATCTCCCGCCCTACGCGCCCCAAAGTAGTGGTTTCGACTTGTTATCGCTGTTTTCTTCAGGTGTGTATCCGCCCCTTTCGGGCGGATACAGGGCGGCAACACGCCCTTCGGGGCGGGAGAGAAACCAAGATGCGCCCCAAAAGGGCGCGTGCATCCCAGCCATGCGCCCCATAAAATCAACACAGAAAGGTACTTTTGTGTGGTTTGGGGCGCGTGGGGCGCGTAAATTCAAGTTCTCGCACTTTTTTGGGCTGCTGCTTCGGGTCAGGAGCGGCAGGCCCTTACATATTTACCGGCCCACAAGGGTGCAGCTCAACCGGAGCTGCACCGGGTCTGGAGAAGTGCAAAGGAGACATGCCTATGACGAATGTCCGCAAAAATTCCGCCAAACTGACCCGTGAGGACTTGAAAATCGCGCCCGATTCCCCTACAATGAAATTGTCCGAAACCCCTGCCGTAGAACCTTCTGACCAGACCAGCAAAACCGTCCGACACGCCCCGCTCGTTTACCGGGTGGAGGAGATTGCCCAACTGTTGGCGATCTCCAACCGTGCTGCGTACAATCTGTGCAACACCACGAAAGACTTCAAGGTGATCCGCCTCGGTACCAGCATCCGGGTAAGCAAGCAGAGCTTTGACGATTGGTTTGCAGCGGTCTGAGGGAGGGAATATCTATGGCATCTATTCTCAGGCGCGGAGATTCCTACTCCGTTCGTTTCAAATACAAAGACCATGCTGGCCGGATCTGTGAAGGCTGGGAGAGTTTCAAAACCAAGAAGGAAGCGCAAGACCGCAAGATCTCGGTAGAGAAAGAACTCTTGGACGGTACGTTCCTCATACCCGATGCAATGACGGTAGCGGAAATGCTGTACAAGTGGCTCCCCATCCAGTCCAGCAAGCACAAGTGGGCACCCAAAACCTACACCCACACGGTAGCCATGATTCAGAATCTTGTCGTGCCCTATCTCGGCAAGAAGCAGATTCAGAAGGTTCAGACGTATGACCTCGAACAGTTTTACGCCACGCTGAGCCGGACACCGCGCGGACTGTATAAGCAGGGTGTCAAGCAAACGCTCACCGACAAACAGAAGCGGCAGTTTCTGACGGGTGCTTCCATCCGGGAAGTCCACGCCATGCTCAAGACTGCTTTTTCCTATGCCGTTGAGTGGGGTCTGCTCCTCAAGTCACCGATTCCGAGAGAAGCCCCGAAATCGACCTCGGAAGAACGTGCTATCTGGGACGAAAAGACCATGCTTGCTGCGTTGCAGACCATGACCGACCCTACGCTCCACCTTGCTGTTCATCTGAGCATGATTCTCTCGCTGCGTGTCGGAGAGATCCTTGGCTTGCAGCCGGGAGACATCGACTTCGATGCAGCGGATGGACGTGGGACCATCACGGTCGGCAGGAGCTTACAGCGCACCGAAAAGGCTGCACTGGAAAAGACCGACCCGAATCAGATCTACCACATCTTCCCCGACCAGCGTGAGGGCAGCAGCTCCGCACTGGTGCTGAAGAAGCCGAAAACCAAGAAATCCAGCCGCACCCTTTATCTGACGAGACCCTTGAAAGAGGAACTGCTGGCTTGGCTGGAAAAGCTCCGTCAGGACGAGCTTGCCATGGATGGCAGATATCGCAACTGTGGCCAGCTCTTCCGCCTGCCCAACGGTATGCCTGTTGCCCCGGAAGCCCTTTCTAAATGGTACCGCACTTGGCGTGCAGAGCACCCGGAGTTTGAGAAGATCGTGTTCCACGGTCTGCGCCACTCCAGTGCCACTTACCAGTTGATTGAATCCGGCGGCAACATCAAGGCCGTGCAGGGCAACACCGGCCACGCCACCACGGGCATCCTGATGGACACCTACGCCCACACGCAGGACAAGCCCCGGTTGGAGCTGGCTGAGAAGCTGGAAGCAGACTTCTATTCACAGGACATCAGCTCCCCCAAATCCGGCTCTGTGCCGGTAAAAGAAAATCTGCCGGACAGCATCCAGATCACCCCGGAAGGGCTGCTGAAAGTTGTCCGACAGATGAACCCCGAGCAGCGGCGTGAGTTCACCCGCCTGCTGTTCGCCTGAAAAAAGTATGGAAAAAACGCTCACGATGCACAGAATGCAGACAATGCAAGGAAAAACACGGCTTTCCCGCCGGTGTGCAAAAAGTGTGCAAAAGTGTGCAGAGCCCCAGAAAAAGGAAAATCCCACGAGGAATCTTACGATTCTTCGTGGGATTTTGGTGCGCTCGAGGGAACTCGAATCCCTGGCCCTCTGATTAAAAGTCAGATGCTCTACCGGCTGAGCTACGAGCGCATATTTTCAGATTTACAGATACTGCCGAATAATATTACCACACCCGCGCCAAAAAAGCAAGGGGAAAGCGCAAAAAAGTGCCTTTCCGCAGCACACAGACCCCCGCCGGGAGAGCGCCCGTTCCTTTTATAAAAGCCAGTTTTACTGTCACCTCTCTGGGACGCGGATATTCTGGCGGCAACTTCCTCTTTACAAATGGGGCGCGAACCAGTACAATCAAAGCAGAACGCACTGTCCCGGCCCGTATGCGGCGGGGCTTTTTGATAGGAGGCTGTTTTATCATGAAAATCTCTCGTCGGTCTGTCCTTCATATTTCCGGGCTGGCAGCGGCAGCGCTGGCCCTGACCGGCTGCTCTGCGGCTGGAAGCGCCGCGCTGGGCGGCAAGCTGCCCGGCCTGCTTAAGGGTCTGGCAAAAAAAGGGGAGACCGCTGCTTCGTCGGAAGCTGCCAGCGACATGGCCGTCACCCCGCCGCCCGAGGGCGAACAGCTTGACCCAGCCTTCGGCGTCATGCCCGAGTATGACGCCGACATCCTCACCGGCGCCGAGCGCAGCACCAACAGCCGCCCGGTGGCTGTGATGGTGAACAACATCGCCAACTCCCAGCGCCAGAATGCCCGCCCCCAGCGGGGCATCGGCAGCGCCGACCTGCTCATCGAGGCCAAGGTCGAGGGCGGCATCACCCGCCTGTGCGCCGTGTTCAGCGACGCCGACAGCATCCCCGAGGTCGGCCCCATCCGCTCAGGCCGCGACCAGTTCCTGCAGCTGCTCATGCCCTGGGACATCCTCTACTACCACGACGGCGAGAGCATCTTCTGCACCCAGTTCGTCAGCGTCTACGGCTACTCCGGGCTGAACATCGGCGGCAAGAATTATTTCAAGACCCCCATCCACCCCATCGTCTCCCACCGCAATAACCGCGGCCGCGATGTGGCCTACGAGCACACCGAGTTCACCTCCGGCAAGGAGATCTGCAAGGCCGCTTCTGATGCCGGCATCAGCCTCTACGCTCCCAGCGAGGGGACTTTCTTCCACTTCGCCGACTACCGCACCGACGAGGTCAACAAGCTCAAGGGTGAACCCTCGGCCAAAAAAATCGCCATCGTACATTCGGAGAGCTACCGCACCTCGTTCAGCTACTCCGCACTCAGCCACACCTACGCGATGCAGATGTACAACTCCTCCAAGAAGGCCACCGAGAACACCGTCGATGAGCTGACCGGTGAGCAGCTTACCTTCGAGAACGTCGTGGTATGCTTCGCCGACATGGACGCCTACGCAGGCGACTCCCACGACGTGCAGGAGGTGCAGTACATCAAGGGCGGCGACGCCTACCTCTTCACCCGTGGCGGCGTGCAGGTGGGCCGCTGGGAAAAGACCTATCCCACCAACCCCCTCAAGCTTTACACCAAGTCCGGCGAAGAGATGACCCTCAACCGGGGCAAGACCTACTTTGCACTGGTGGACAACGACGAGCTGAGCAATTTCAGCTGCCAGTAAGCCCATGAGGAACATGACAATGAAACGCATTCGAACTGCGCTCTGCCTCATTTTGGCCGCCGCGCTGCTGGCAGGCTGCGCCTTTCTGCCCAGCGACAGTGAGCCGGAAACGCCCGCTCCCACCGACCCGCTCACCGGCCTTGCCCTCGAGTGGCAGGGCCAGCGTCCGGTGGCCGTGGCCATTGAGAACAGCACTGCCTCCACCACTCAGTGGGGCCTTTCCTCGGCGTCTGTGGTGCTGGAAGCCCTCACCGAGGTGGGTACGTCCACTGAGCTCTGCCTCGTCTATCCGGCGCTGGCCGCGACCCCGAAGGTCGGGCCGGTGGCCGCCGGTCAGGACATCTACTGGCGGCTTCTGGTGGGTCAGCAGCCCATTCCGGTACAGCGGGGCGGGGGACAGTTCGACCAGAACTTCCTCGATTACTATTCCATCCGGGCCGTGGATGCTCTGGAAGCCGGGCGCACCGCCTTCGACTGCGGCAGTGAGTGGAGCAACGCACCGCTGTGGTACACCAGCGGCGAGGCCATCTCTAATGTCTTGGACGAGCTGAGTATCTCCTCTGTTCTGACGGAATCCCGAGTGACGAGCGCCGTATCCGCTGCGGCGGACAGTGCTTCCTCCGGGGCCGACGCAGTGCTGTCCCTCCCTGCACTTCTTCCGCAGGAAGCAGACGGCAAACTGCCGGACGCCACCGCGCCGGACGCGGTGAATGTCCGGGTCTGCTTTGACGACGACAACGCCACCGGCTTTTCCTACGACGCCGACAGCGGGCTTTACCGGATGCTCCACGCCGACGGCACGCCCCAGCTGGACGCCAACAACGGCCAGCAGGCCGGGTTCGATAATCTGCTGGTGCTGTTCAGCGCCTCCGAGCTGCGGGACGACGGCAAGACCTACGACTACGATTTGAGCATGGGCGGCGGCGTCTGGCTCAACGGCGGGCATCTGTGGACCATCACCTGGACGCAGGGCCGGGACAACACGCTGCTGCTTTACGACGCCGATGGCCGCACCATGAACATCGAAGCCGGGACGAGCTATATCGCTCTTGTCACCAGTCTGACCGGACAGGAGCTGACTGTTACCAATTCCAGCGGAGAAGAGATTCTTGGATAAACAAAAAGACTTCTGCATTTCACCGTGCAGAAGTCTTTTTTATTTCCAGGCTGCGGCGCGCGCCTGTGCGCGGGGCAGGTTTTCTTTTTCGGTCAAATGGCTATGCGCTCCGCGCGGGCCAGAGGCAGGGAGGGGTGTTTCGAATCCCCCCTCCCTACCTCTGGACTCCACTCTCCCCGCA
>ERZ780218.86-NODE-86-length-93080-cov-5.676775_pt1 | contig 93080 bp, 83 predicted proteins | sample MGYA00510975_ERZ780218 | MGnify/ENA primary metagenome ERZ780218 (study PRJEB29588, sample SAMEA2152063) | human gut metagenome | biome: human gut; feature: human-associated habitat; material: faeces | place: Denmark | collected 2008/2010 ... | reverse complement strand
ATTGGAATTCTCCCGCCGACTATGTTAATGCTTTCTTAACTACCGGCGAAATTTTTTGAATCCTTTGTAACGCTTCATTGACAAACCTACAGTTATAAGAATTTTGCGTTTTTAATTGTAGAACTATAATTAGAATCAAAGCTTGACTTCAAATCTAATATATGGTAATATATATCTTGAGGTGAATTGAATCATGAATAATTTTACAAAGGAACTGTGCAAATACAAAACCAGCAAATGGGACTTAGCAAACAGCATCATTTATGATATGTGCCAAAAATATCATACACATACGGACGAAAGAGAAATTATCGCAAAAATCTGGATAATCGGCAGAACATATGCGGCGGCTATAGAAAGACGCAAGAATAAAAAAGACAATGATATGAGTAGTGAGGACTTTTATTTTGATCAAGTTGCTCCCATATTCCGAAAAAATGACAACGGCAAAAAGCTTGACGAGAAAATAGACTTGCTTAAAAACCAATCCGTTACTCCGGATAATATTGAAGAAATCATACTCTTACATGGATTTTTAGTAAAGTTGTTTTCTGAAATCACACAGCTTAACAAACGCTCGCTGGCATCAAAATATTTACATTTTCATCTGCCTAAGCTTTTTTATATTTATGACAGCAGAGCGAAAGAGGCCTGTAATAAAACTATAAAAGATAATGGTATAGAATACCGCACCTTACTAAAGCAAACAAAAAACAACTTAGATAAAATAACCAACGAATTTTCTTTGGATTGTTATTATGACAAAGAGTATCTGGATTTTTATATTAAAAATTATTGTATACAAAGAAATGTAGAAGATGAGGAACTGCTTTTAAATTTTCCAAGAATAATTGACAACTATTATTTAAAAATATAGTGCCAGCTTATAATATGGCACAATTTAACTTTTAAGATATATTATGATCTCTTTTTAATATTTCACCATCACCTGTACAATAAATTCAGAAAAAAATGAAAAAAAGTATTGACAACGGGTAATAATAGTGATATAATATATAAGTACTCACAAGAGAGATAAAATATATCGCGGAGTGGAGCAGTTCGGTAGCTCGTCGGGCTCATAACCCGAAGGTCGTAGGTTCAAATCCTGCCTCCGCAACCAACGTATTTACGCCGTTTGATTGATTTCAAGCGGTGTATTTTTATGTCCAAAAAAGCCGAATAATTCAACTATTCTGAAAAATTCAATAAAATAAGCGGGTTTGCACTTAGATGTGAACCCGCTTTGCTGTTTTATTCCGCCTTTTTTTGTCCGTCCGAACGTGGTCTTAAAATTGCATCGGCTATGTACTCGGCTGACTGCCTGTCCGCTTCTTTCATTATGTGGCTGTAAATGTCAGTTGTTGTGCTGACCTTGCTATGTCCTAAACGCTTGCTTATGCTGATACTGTCAACGTTATTGAAATAAAGGACGCTTGCCATTGTATGCCTGAAAGCGTGAGGGTTGATGTGCGGTAAACTGTATTTCTTGGAAAAACGTTCAAGGTAGTCGTTTATGCTGTCAGGATTTACAGGTTTTCCGGCGTTGGTTGTTTTCTCCTGAAAGAATAAATAATTTGTATCGTGCCACTGATCGCCGTACTTACGAGCCTGCAAAAGATACCATTTGCGATAGTCTTTCAACAGCTCCATCGTTTCCGCAGGCAGAGTTACAAATCGGTCGCTTTCCGCCGTCTTTGTAGTATCTTCATAAATTCCTATATCGGCGGCATAAAGAATAGTCCTGCAGATATGTATGCGACTGTTTCTCCAGTCGATAACGTCCCACTTTAAGCCTGCTATTTCACCCCGTCTTGCGCCGGTTATAAGCAAAAGATGTACAAGAGTTTTCCACTTTATAGGCTCATTTTCAAGGCTGTCCCGAATGCGTTCCACGTCCTCAATCTGAAAATAATTTACTTCACTGCGAACTACTTTCGGCGGCGTAGCCTTGCGAGCAGGGTTGTACGGTATCAGCATTTCTTTGTCCGCCTGTGCCAATACGGTGGATATAAGGCGGTGATGTTCCGTAACAGTCTTATTTGAAAGCGGTCTGTTGTCTGATATGATGTTAAACAGCTTTGTCACCGGGACACCCAGAGCCTTGCAAAGCTTTTCTGCGGTGGATAGTTTCACGTTTCCGCCATTTACTGCACTTGCTACGGACGTAATCGGGACGCCTGAGCGGCGGGACAATTCCGCTTGTGTCAGCTTATGGCTTTTAAGATACGCTTTTATATCCGTTTTATTAGTGGCTAAATCCGCAGTTTTGCGTGAGCCGCATTTTAAAAGCTGTTCGTACAGGCTGTTAAGGTGCTGCGGTCTTATATCTGCAAGCTTCATATAGCCTATTTGTTCATTGATTACTTTCAGCAAATCCCTGTACCTGACAAGCGTTCGGTGCTTTACTCCCTGACGCTCTTTGAGAGCAAGCACATATTCCGCATACTCAGCAAAAGTCTGGCGATTGTCTGCGGCAAGCCCGCTCCTGCATTTTTCCTCAAACTCCACAACGAATTTGTTAAGGGCTTTTTCGTTTTGCTTTGCTGTTCACCATTCGGAGCATATCCCTTGAATACTCTTACCGAATATGAAATGACATTGCCGTCTTTGTCTTTTCGAGGTTGAATGTACGCCATAATGATTGCTCCTTTCCCATATCATTAATCCAAACGCTTTATAAGCAGGCTTTGACATTAGCAAGCTTTCAATCAGCCGACGGAACACAAAATGCTCACCATGTTGACGGGTCATCTGCAACACCGCTTGGATTGGTGTCTTCTAAACGTATTTGCCAATCCCCGTATGCAGTTTTCTGGACCACTGTCAAAAATAACAAAAATATTCCCTAGGTATTGACAGATTTTTGTGAGCAGGATATAATATTGTTAAGGATATTTTATGAAAAAAATCCGTGAAATGTCGACATTTGCTGAAAATGTTGTTGCCTTGCTAAGAGGCGGAAAGGTAGGATGATTCCAATGCAGAGTTGAAGTCACGTTTCGGTTTTTAGAGACATACGAGGACTGTTTAGGCACAGAAAATTTGCACCAATATTGCTTAAGTATTAGTACGAATTGATGGAGGAGAGTTTTATGAAAATGGGTAAAAAAGTCGCCGTTTTAGGCGCTGCTGTTATGTTGACGTTTAACATGTCTATCGGAGCAAGTGCGCAGGATACACACAAGCTTCGTAAAACAACGACAAATTATAAATGGTATACATATGAATGGGAAAGAACGTTGACTTGCCTTAACGGAGACGACGAAATTGGAATTATGGTTTATGGTTTTGATATGGATTGGATCAATGAAGATTATACCTGGACTATGGGATATGATTGCAGGACAAAGGCTTGTGTAAAAAAAGGGTCTGATGAGTCAGGCGCATGGGCTGGGTATGAAGATCCTTATGATTGGAGTAAGCAGGAAGTACATCATACCGATTCAAAGGTAATGCATTATATTAAATTTGAAGATTCTTATGCCGAGCTCACAGCAGGCTCTGTAAAAAAATCTGAATATAAAAATCCAAAGTAAATATACAGCTGCAAATTTATGTAAAATTCTGTGATTATCACATTAACTTCTGAAAGGTTTCAGACATTATGAAAAAAATAAAATGGCTGATCGGCGCATTTATAATAATGCTTTGTTTTATAATGAACAGCGAAATGTATCAGAACTATGTTGTTAATTTCACAAACGGTTTTTATTACCTGGATATAGAGACTGAGGAAAATAGAGATTTATTGACAAACGTTCTGCAAGAGGCGGTATCTGAATTTGATGCTGGAGTTTTTGCTGTAAAAAGACATACCAGCGCGTCAAGAAGTTTTGAATATGAAATTTTTGCAGATAAAGATGTTTACGAGCACATCAGTGAAAAATATGATATAAGAGAAGGCGAGTATTACAGCTTTTTTTCGGGTACGACTGAGATAATAAATAGGGATTTTTCCGCAATCTTAGAACGTCCCGACGTCACAAGATTTTACTTTTTTGCCGACAGTGACGATATGGATCGGATATTTAATTATGTCAATAAAACCTTTGCCACTTCGTTTATCCATACTGAAACAACCACAGGCTTTGTGTGGATAATAAATTCGATTTGGGTAATCGTGTTTATGTTCTTGCTTTTGCTTACATGGTTTGGTATTCAATTTGATAAAAAGAAAAGCTTTGTGCGTATTTCCTTGGGTGCGTCAAGAATTCAAATTGCAGTGAAAGCAATGCTTTTGGATATATTGATTTTTTCGTTGGAATTTATTTTATCCTTCCTGATTTTACGAAATATCATTTACGTGGAGTACAGATTTACTGAAACTGTTTTTGCTTTTCTGCTTTTTTTGATTGCAAATTGTTTTATGAATCTGGCGTTGTTGAAATACCGTTATAAAGAGATATTATATGGAGCAAATCTGAATGAATCGCTGCTTTCCAATTGCTATCTGATGAAAGCTGTAACCATGATAATGGCAATTGCTTCCATTTCAATCAACATTCCGCTGATAGTTGAAAACGGCGAACGACTTGGGTTTTATAATGCAATCGAGAAATTTGATGATTACAGTTTCCCGGATTATGTTGTGAACGGCGGCGTTTATGAAGATACTGAGGATATCTACGAACTGATGAACAAAGAACTTTTTTTTGACGGATATGCCGACAACGCGGCAATATTTTCAACAGCGCTTCAAGGTATAGATTCAGACGGCGAAGACAAGGACCTCGTTATGTTAAATGACACAAACTTTATTCTTACGAAAACGTTTTGTGATAAAATAAATTATAGCAAAGATTTCACCGCTTTTATTCCCGAAGATATTGACAATTACGATAAAATAAAAAACGATTGTATCGAAGGCATCGAGCGTTTTTTGGGAATAAATCGGGAAGATGTAACTATCGACTTTGTAAACTATGAAAACAGCTGTGAGATATTATCTCTTGATAATAATATAACGGTAATACGAGGCGACGGATTTATCATTAACAAAAATACATCATTTATATATTGTAATTTAGATCAAGAAAAATTTAAACAAATAGCAGATATAAACAATGCTGATATCATGTCAAGCATTATGTATAACATGAATTTCATTGATAAAAATGCTTTACTTAAAAAGTATGATATTCTAAGCTTTGAGGATGTGCCGGCAGTCGAAAGGTTAACTCTCGAAAAGACTTCGGCGCAGAGAATTCTGCTTATAAATACTGTATTGAGCGCCTTTATGCTGACGCTGGAATTTGCAATTATTATCACTATAATCAAGCTGGAGTATATTGTAAACGCAAAGACTTTGGCAATAAAAAAGATTCTTGGATACAGCGTGTTCAGAAAAAACAAAGACATATTTTTGCTTAATATTTTTGCGGCGTTTATAGGAGTTGTCACCAATGTTATTTTAGCTCTGATGTATAAAATAACCGTTTGGTATGTACCGGTTTTAGTCGGTATTGCTCTTGTGATAATCGAATTCTTGGTTATGCTTACAAACATAGTGAAAACCGAACGGACGGATATCTCGAAGATTTTAAAGGGAGGCAGCTTATGATAACATTAAATAATGTATGCAAGAGCTTTGGTGAGAAAAAATTGTTTGATAATTTCGGTCTCGATATCCGCGACGGTGAATTCGTAGTATTTGCAGGTAAAAGCGGCTGCGGAAAAACCACGCTTTTAAATATGATCGGCGGTCTGGAAAAACCGGATAGCGGCGATATTATCGTAAACGGAAAAGATATTTTCAAAAAGAGAAATCTGCGGGGATATTTTACGGAAACAGTAGGATTTTTATTTCAGAATTTCGCATTGATTGAAGATGAAACTGTTATTAAAAATCTTAATTATGTGCAAAAGAAATATCGAAGCGGAGTTCCCGTTGATGATATTTTAAACAGTTTAGGGCTTTTTGATAAGCGTGAAACCAAGGTTTATAAGCTGTCAGGCGGAGAACAGCAAAGAGTTGCGCTGGCTCGGCTTATGTATAAAAAGTGCAGCATAATCCTTGCGGACGAACCAACCGGTTCGCTGGATTCCGAAAATGCAGCAGCGGTTTTGAAAATTCTCCATGATTTGAACGACCGCGGTAAAACTGTGATTTTAGTTACTCACAGCGAAAAAATAATAGAAAACGAAAAGAGAGTGATTAATTTATGACATCAGAAAGGAAAAAGCTTTCAGTATGGAAAAAGCTTTTGATTATGCTGATCATAATCTTGTTGATATTTGGCGGAATGAACCTGGCATGGTACATATTAAAGAAAAGACCTTACGATAAATTAGCTGAACAACTTAGCGAATCAGGTCTTTTTGGCGATACTCACTATGAGCTTGAAAAGGGCAGCTATCATTTCGTTGTAAAAATGCCGGGATATTTAGGCTACGAAGGAGGCTTTTGCAGAGTTGATGAAGTTTCGGTTGAAACTGATATTAACGATACAGATGCTGAAAGCCAGGACGAACCGGTAGTGAGCGAAATTTCTCTTTATTATTGGCCCGGAATCTTTGAAAAGGATGATGCTTTCGGTCTCGATCTGACTGTGGGAAATGATTTTGAAATGGTGTTTATTACCGAAGATCTGGAATACGTTGTATTTGAAGGTGAAAGCGAGGCGGAGTCCGAATATTACAAGGGATTGCTTGAAGATAATATTGATAGGGTAAGAGGTTTGATGGACGCAGCTAAGTCGGTTTGGGATTTTTAGAGGCGACATATAGGGGTTAGTGTATACAAGTATCAGCTGTATTGTTTCCAGAGAAGGCAAGGGCGAAATATTTTTTGAAGGCAGACAAGTAAATTCGTTCCCGACAGCGTATTCTATATTCCTCCGGATAGATCCTATGAATACCGTAAGATCAATGTCTGATAATATAATGTCAGAGTCGCCGCCGTCAGTATATGACAGCGGCGATTTTGCTGATTATTATAGAAGCCTGTCTGACAACCGGTCGCCCACGGCTTTTATATGTGACGGCTTTGAAAAAATCCGAAGATCATCGTTATTTATAACAGTAGCATAATGAATATACGGTAATAGTACTATTCTTTGCTCCGACGTGAAGCTGGTCAAGTTTTCCGGCAAAATCGTACGAACCAAAAGCCTTCGCGCAATCGTCGTAGGAATACTTTGCATAGTAATGTCCGTTCGCTTCGCCGTATTCATATGCGTCTACCTTTGCCCAGCTTGCTCCTCCTGACCAGCTCTGTAGAATAAGCTCGATCTGTTCATCCATACCGCTGTATTCAACGTAGAAATAACCGTTTGAAGTCATGATCGAGGTATCAAAGCTTCCGTTATTTTTGACCGTCATAAGTGAAATCGCCTGCGCCCACGAAGATGCTGCCGACGAACCCCAGAACAGCGAATAATATGGATCTCCCTGTGAAGAATCGCCGGTATCAGCGTCATCTCCGCCGCTTGTACCGCCGTTCTGATCTCCGAAATCATAGCATACTGAATAAACCGTAAGCTGACTGTTTACTGCGCCGACATAGATCTTATCTAGTTTTCCGGTAAAATCATCAGTACCGAAAGCAGATACGCAATTATCATAAGAGAATTTTGCAAATCTATGTCCGTTTGCATAGCCTGTTTCGCTTATGGAAACCTTAGCCCAGCTTGCCCCTCCGTTAAGGTTCTGGAGTATAAGCTCAAGTTCGCCTTCGTTTCCGTCGTATTCAACATAAAAGTGTCCGTTTTTCTGGATATTTGAAGCGTCAAATGAACCGCCGCATCTGGTAGTCGCCGCTTCTACAGCCTGTCCCCAGTTTGAAGCGGAGGATTTGCCGTAGAACAGGGAAACATATCCGCTTGCATCTCCGCTGCCGCTTCCGCCTGATGAAGAACTGTTATTCTCGTATACGCCGATCATAGCGTCTGCGATATCGCCGTAAGTAAAAGAATATGAACTTCTGTCGAAGATACCGAATTTTTCCGCGCCGTAGCCGGTACAGTTATTATCCCACCATAAGCAAGGCATACCGTAGGACTTCGCAAAAGTCGCATAGATTTCGGCATACTTTACTCTGTCGCTGTAGTTATTCTTTTCAGTCGCTCCGAATTCGCCTATGACAACGGGAATACCTTTGCTTACAAAAACTGAATTCAGCTCGCTGAAAGTAGCCGCAAGAGAATTATAGTCCTCATTCGTCCAGTTCGAATGACCGTTGCCCTCATACGCAAAGTCAAAGGGCTTGTACGCATGAATGGATACGGCGATCATATCGTCGTCAGAAAGATTGTTCCATCCGTACAGCTTTTCCGAATCTGCAGAAGCGCAGTAGGTAGGAAGAAGAACCAGTCTTGAAGAATTGTTTCCGCCGGTAGCTCTTATGGCGCTGCGAGCTGCTTCGTTATACTGATTTACGCAGTCGTAATACGCGCTGTTTCCGCCCCAGTCTTCTCCGCATCTCGGCTCGTTGTTTACCTCAAAAATCAGCTTGTCGCTGTAATTTCTGAAACGATTGGCAATTTGAGTCCATATAGTTGAAAGTTCATTTTTTACTCTCCATTGAGTGGAACTGTCGGTAGTGACCATTGTTTGCAGGTCATTGTGGTGAACGTTAATGATAACATACATATCGTTGGCAAGACCGTAATTTACAACAGTTTCAACTCTGTCCATATAGCTTGAGCTTATTGTGTAGTTTGAATCGGTGTAGTTATCATCCCAGCGCACAGGTATACGCAAAGTTTTAAAACCTTTTTCGGCTATCTTATCGATCATAGCCTTAGTTGTTCTGGGGTTTCCCCAGTAGATTTCGTTGTATTCGGATTCCAGTGAATTTCCCAGATTCCAGCCTGCGCCCATATCGGCTGCGATCTGCTTTGCCGACCAGCCTCGCATGCTTGTGGAATATGAATACCCGGATCCTAATTCGGAATAGTCCATCGCCGCTTCGGCTTTGCCGCCGTTAGTGATCATAGCCGCGCCCAAACTCAGCGCCACGGCCATTGCGGATGCCATACTGACGATGCGCTTAAAAACAAACTTCTTAGCCTTGAACATTAATATCACACCCATTTCTGTTTTATTTACTGCAGCAATTATAGGTTATCATATTAAATTAATTTTTGCAATATCCATTTTCTGTTTTAAACGTTTTCGCAAATTAAATTCAGATATTTAAACAAGATATTTAACTATAGTATAGATGTTTTGCACATAAAAATTTTAGTATTTATAACTATATTATCGCATTACTTTCAATCCGGCTTTAAAAATATTATGAATTTAAAAGGAAAAAATCCCGCATATCAGCGTTTTGGCTTGATAAACATCAATCAAAATTTTAATTCTTTTACGGAACAATTCCGTGCTTCTTCAAAACAGCTCTGGCTATGATATCCTTACTGTCGTCTGAGCAAAAACATAACTGCGGCAAAGATGAGGCGGATACTGGTATTAACATTTAATTTTTTAGACGAGTGTAACGTGTCATTGACTAATATACAAATAATTTATGAACTCGCGTCAAAATGTCTTGACATTACAAAGATTTAGTGCTAAAATATTATAGCAGTGTTTTCGAGGTGTAGCTCAGTTTGGTAGAGCACTACGTTCGGGACGTAGGGGCCGTGGGTTCAAGTCCCGTCACCTCGACCAGTCTTAGCCCGGACGGGGCAATATCCGTTACTACTTTGTGGTAGCGGATATTTTTGTGCCCACTGCAAAAGCATCCATTCGATATTAGCAATAAAATTAAAAGCACGATTTTACGTTATGTAAGATCGTGCTTTTCGCATATCCTGTAAATTTTGACCTACAGCTATATGTGTATTTAATTACAATTGATTTTCAGTTATGTGTTCAAAAAAATTAAAGAACGCCTGCTCTGAATCTTTAACACTCATTCACCCAATATTCTGACAAAGCGTAATAACCAGCACATCGTCAGAAGCAGGATTCTTCACAAAATAATCGGTCGTTTCAACTCGCCGGTAAATTCCGTCATTTCCGAGCTGGCGCGTAACGACACTTACAAACTTTTCTCCTCTCTCATAAGCAGCCATAAGATTTCCAATCGAAAAAGTATCCTTGAAAAGCTGACGCTCCTCAGGATGCATCGTCAAGGCGCCTGAAGAAATAAGCTCGTCGAAAACGCCCGTAGACGGACAGGATGTTCTGTGAAAGTTTTCATATGCCATCATATAATAGCTGTTTCGCGTAAGATTTGACATGATAACAAGCGGAAATTTTATAAATACTGCCTCCAGAAGCAGACTTGTAGCGCTTGCGGGCGTCTGGACAGCAAGAATATCTTCCGTATCATCACCAAGAAGTTCCCGGGAAAAAGTACGGCTGAATTCCTCCTCAGGCATCGGCTTCGCCAGCAAAAATCCCTGAATAAGTCTGCAATCACAGGTGCGAAGGAATCCAAGCTGTTCCCTCGTTTCTACCCCTTCGGCAATCGTCGTAAGCTTTAAACGGTGCGCAAAATCAAAAATACTTTCAAGTACGATACGTTCCTTCTCATTCTCACAGTTCCCACTGAAAAGGGAACGATCGATTTTAAGTATGTTAGCGGAAATGTCCTTGACAAGACTCAAAGATGAAAGACCGCTTCCGAAATCGTCAATAGCAACGTTAAATCCGGATTTTCTCAGATCTGCAACAATCCCGATCATTTCCTCGACATCATTCATTACATCCGATTCGGTAAGCTCTATCTCAATAAGCTCATGATCAATTCCGTAGCGGTCAACCACGGAACACATTTTCTGCTGAAAATTTCCCTCGCTTATATGCTTCCTTGAAAAATTCACCGCAATAGGTACGCACGGTTGAGCGTTGTCCTTTCGCTTTTTTAAAAAACGGCATACCTCTTCAAGCATATACCAATCTATTTTCATGATAAGATCAGTTTTTTCCGCACATTTAATAAACAGATCAGGATAAATAATACTGCCGTCAGGCTTGATCCATCTAGCCAATGCCTCAGCACTTTTCAGCTTGTTTGTCACCGAATCGTACTGCGGCTGATAAAAAGCTTTAAACTCTTTATTTTTCAAAGCAGTTTCGATTTGATCCATCAGCAGAATATCGTCATCCGTAAGCATAGCCAGCATAAATAACCCCCCTTGTTTATTTGATTTTATTATATCATAAAAAGAGCCGTAAGGCGATTCCTTAATACGATAAAATGTTCTTGAAACAATTTGCGAAGCAAACCGGAACTGAAAGTTCCGTCAAGTGCGTTAGCACTTGGTTTCAAGGTTATTATATCACATTTTGTCAGAGAAAACAACAGCTTTCAGAGTATTTACTATAAACAAGTCAGAAATCGGCAGAAAAGGCGGAAGCGAAAGCAAGTCGCCTTTATCGGAAAGAGCGTCTTTTGCGGTCTTTAAGCGAACGCAGCTTTCCGGCGTATCCGTTCTCTTACCCTCGTATACTTTACACTCTTAATTTTTTTAACCAGGCGCTTTCAATGATATACCTTTGTTTTTCAGATATTCTACACAGGATATTTCAATATAAATAAAAGGCGGTCCAAGCCGCCCTGAATTTTTTGCACTCACTCTTTGCCGAGCTTTAATCTGCCCTCTGCAATAGCCACCGAAACATCATAAAAGCTTCTTACATTATCGCTCTTATCGCCCCTCAGCCTTTTCCACACCTTATTTACAGGATAGATCGCATTGTCATTATCCTTTTTCAGAAAAGGAACCCCGTCATCTCCCGCAGACCATGAATAGCCCAGGTCGGCAAGACGGTTATGCAATAAGGTCTGACCCAGATATACTCCGAAAATCACTGCTAAATTCCAAAGATATACGTCCCTTGCGCCGCTTTCCTTCGCATATTTTCTCTGTCCGTCAAGCAGCTGTTCAAGAGAAAGCACGCTGTCAGGAGTGTAATCCAGCACCCACCCTCCCGATGCAGCAGTTTTTACAGCCTTTTGACATATCTCTGAAATGTTTATTCCGTTGCTGATATCAGCCACCTTATCCGTCTCCTAACCTTTTATTCTTTTAAAAACCATCGCTGAGATGGGAGGAACATTAACGTTTCCTCTTATCGGAAATTTGTTCATTTTCCCCTGATCGTTAAGGCGGGTATAAAATCTGCCATCCGGCAGGGAAATATTTCTTTTCTCGGGATAGGGATTAAATGCAACTATCAAACACGTTTCACTGTCTTCCAGCTTATAAGCCACAAAACAATCGTCTCCCGTATCGAGAAACTTCAGATACCTGCCGACTTCGTCCTTAGTTCTCAGTCTGAACAAAGGATTGTTCCTTCTTACTCTTATAAGCGCCTTGTAGTAATTGAATACGTCTATATTTTCGTATTTTTCATTCCACCTGATCGCATTGGTATAATCGGGAGAATTATAGCTGTCATGGCTGAATATATTTACCTCGTCGGGCTGCTCGCCCTCCGGCAGAAGCCTGGGTTTTGAACGAAGAAAATCCTGTCCCAGTTGTAAAAACGGCACGCCCTGCGCCAGAATTATTATTGCCGCAGCAAGCTTATCCATTTTAACCCGTTCATCTCTGGAATTATGCTTTGCCGAAATTGCAAGCTTGTCCCAAAGGGTATGATTATCGTGAGCCTCGCAGTAATTGATCGCCTGCGTAGGTTCAAAAGCCCAGCAAGCCTCCGGCGACATATCGTTTATCTGCCAGTGAGGAACAGAACCGGCTATTCCCCTTTTCAGCGTATAAACGGCGTTTACGTTCCCGCTTACAAAGCCTTTGTCGTAAGGGTTGAAGGTGCCCCCCTTAACTGCGTCACGTATATTGTCGTTAAAAAGACCAACTCTCCCGAACTGATAGGAATTCCATTTGAACGCAAGCAGATCGCTGCGTACAGGCGATTCACCTCCAGTCCAGCCCTCTCCGTACATAAGCAGAGCAGGGTCGAATTTATTAAGCTCGTCCCTTATGATATTAACCGTTTCAATATCATGCAGACCCATCAAATCAAATCTGAAACCGTCCAGCTTATATTCCGCTGCAAGAAATTTAAGCGAATTTATCATAAATCTTCTGTACATCAGATGATCCGAAGCGGTTTCATTTCCGCATCCCGAGCCGTTTGAAAACCTGCCGTCCTTATCGCGGCGATGATAATACCCGGGAAAGCTTTTATGAAAAGCAGATTCCTCGGTATAATAGGTATGATTATAAACAACGTCCATAATAACGCCTATACCGTTCTTGTGGAGAGTCATTACCAGCTTTTTGAACTCGTTTATGCGCTTTACCGGATTTTCAGGATCAGAGGAATACGATCCCTCAAGACAATTGTAATTCAGCGGATCATAGCCCCAGTTGTACTGCGCCTTGTAGGGCTTGCTTTCGTCAACCGTTGCATAATCGAATACCGGCAGCAGCTGAACGTGAGTGATCCCCAGCTCCTTTAAATGGTCAAGGCAGGTAGCTGTGTCCTTATACCTTGTTCCAGTTTGAGTGAATGCGGAAAATTTCCCCTTATCCTCCCATGAAATACCGCTTGTTTCGTCAATTGAAAAATCCCGGACATGACACTCGTAAATAACTGCGTCGCAGATGCTTTCACAGCGAGGTCTTGAAACCTTTTCCCATCCGTAGGGATTGGTTTTACTCATATCCAGAATACAGCCTCGCTTGCCGTTTACGCCGCAGGCCCTGGCGTATATATCTATTGTTTCGTATTTGTCTTTATTGTCAAATTCATATGTGAAGGTATAAAAAACGCCCTCTGCGATCCTCAGAAGCTCCACGAACCATACTCCGTGCCAGTGGCGTTCCATAGGCAAAGTTTCAATCAGATTATCCCCGTCTCCGTCGGTGTAGAGATTAAGGTATACCGCCGTCGCAAGAGGCGACCAGGTTCTGAACTGTGTTTTTCCGTCCCGGAAAACCACGCCCAGATCGTCTCCGTAGTATGCGTTATCCCTGTCAAACTGCTGATAATCCGTTATATTATACATCTGCTCTGCCCCTTGTAATTATATTCATATATTTTCAACCGATACGCCAAGCATTTCTCCCAGACGGACTTTAGTTTCAAAGCCCTGCCGGGTATTTAATATAAGATCCTTGCATACATTCACCTTATCCTTCTGAATAAGAAGAATTATCGTTGAACCGCCGAATTCAAAAAAGCCTTTTTCCTCGCCTCTTGAAACGGATTTTCCTGCCTCGGGGTGAACGTTGGCGATCCTGCCCACCATAGTCGCCCCCACTTCCATCTGAATAATATCTCCGAAGCGCTTGGTTCTTATCATGCAATATTCTCTGGAATTTTCCTTGTATACGGCAACATGACGGTTTATAACAGGATTGACGGTATACAGCATTCCCTCTATCCGCCTGTTGCGGCTTTTAACTCCGTCTGCGCAGTAGCAGTAACGGTGATAATCGTCAACCGAAAGTCGTATTATAAGCGCAGTTCCCCCGTTATACCTCTTCGCAAGCTTACTGTCACGAAGCAGGGAATCTACAGTATATACCGAATTTTTTACAACAAACATATCCGAACCGGTTATCTCATACGCTGAAACTTTGCCGTCGCAGGGCGAAATAAGAACACTGTCGTCGGTTGTTATCCAGCGCTTTCCGGGCTTGAGCTTTCTGGTAAAAAAATCATTAAATGAGGAATACATTCTCTCCTCATACTCTGACATATCTATATTATTTTTCTCAGCAAAGGTAAGCGCCGCTCCGGCGGAAAGCCTGCTTGAAAGAATAACTCCCGCACATTTTGAAAACAGCGGTAAAGAGAGAAATTTCATCAGCCCTCTGCCGACAGCCGAAGAATAAGCTTCGGCAAGAAATTCGTCCTGTTTCGTTGTCTTCTCGTATTCGTTTCCCGTTCTGTCGCGGTATTTCACTGCTGCGCCTCCTTAAACTGAATTATATATCCGATTATAAAACTCCAAAGCAATCCTGATTGCACATTTTTTTAATTTATGACTTTCGCATTTCCCCCGCTTTCACCGATAAAAAACAGGATAACGTCCTGTTTCCCTGACAGCAGGCGGACTAATACAAATGCCTTAACGATCGTTTGCTAAATTATATGATTGAATTTCAGATATCCTATAAATATTATCGCTCCCATTGTAAACAGAATCAGTATTCCCTTAATTGACAGCTTTCTGACGTTTATATTAAGCACGAACAATATCGAAATAAGTATCATAAAGCTCTGAAAAACAACAGGAAAATATCGCGGCGGAATGTTCTGCCGTCCCAGATACAGCAGTGGAAAAATTATCGCTACGGTTGTTACAGGAAGCCCCTGATACTGCTTTCTAAGCTCGCTGGTCTGACGCTGGCGCTCCTCTTCCATAACGTTGAAATATCCAAGCCTTATAACGGCTCCCAGAACGATCATGATAGCGGAGATAAGTCCCAGACCGTGGTTAAAGCCGTAATGATAGCCTATCACCGCGGGAAAAACGCCGAAGCACACCAAATCGCAGAGTGAATCAATCTGAATCCCGAACACCTTTTCGTGATCCGTCCGATTTTTCATCGAGCGCGCAATCTTTCCGTCAAACAAATCGCATATTCCCGAAAGCAGCAGACAAAGAAAGGCAATGGCATCATGCCCTTCAAAAATCTGCGTTATACCGAAAACCGACGACGCAAGTCCTATATACGTCAGAATTACGGAATAATTATAAAATCCTATCATTTTAAAACTCCTTATTTTTTAAGCGGTTTCCTCCGCCGATCCTAATATATCCTTATTATATCATTGGGCCGAACTTTTTCTCATGCACAGAATATGCGCCACTAACGTAACCGCCGCGCTCATCACAAGAAGCAAGTAAAAGCTCAGACCTCTGCTGAGCAGCATGGCCGAACGCACATACTCATCTGTAAATATACCGGTAAACATTACTATAAAGCAGGCCTCGGTTATTCCTGCGGCTCCCGGCAGCGGAAGCATTTCAACCGTGATCGCTATCATAGTCTGTATGGCAACGATCCCGATAAAGCTTGTTCCGGAAAGCCCGTATGATCTGTATACAACATATGTAACCGCAAGCAGAAAAAGCCTCTGCACTGCCGTTATCAGAAATATATTGAGAACAGCCCGTACATTGCCGTTTATATACTCGGCTCCGTTCATATAGTTATTGCAGATACGTTCTATTTTGTCGGTATATTTTGCTAGATTTTTCTGCTTCAGCACATGTATCCGGCACAGAAATCCAGCTATCCTTATTCCCGCGGCTTTTGCCCACAGAGGTCTGAAAAAAATAAACACAAGACCTGCAATATACGCTATATTAAGAAGAAAGCCCACTGCTAAAAGCCACATCCAACTTCCCACATGTTTAACGACAAAGCTGTACTTGAAAATGAAAAAAACAACACCGAATATAACCAGCACCGCCTTATAGGCGACTGTGACCACCAGCATTATAAGCGACGAATACCCTATCTTTATTCCGTCCTTTTTCATATAGAAAACCTGCGCGGGCTGGCCGCCGGAGGACGAAGGAGTTATGCAGCTGTAGAAAAAGCCTATAAAGCTATATTTAAGGCACCTGTAAAAAGGAGTTCCGTCGCCGAACATCGTAAGCATATATTTTATAATGACCGATTCGCCGCTGACAAAAAAGAATACGCACAGGATCCCCGCCGCAAGCCATATTTTATCTGCACGGTGCAGATCTGCAAGTATTACTTCAATTTCTGTATCTCCGAACAGCAGTCTGAAGGTAAGATACCCTATGACCGCAATAAAAAGAATATTAATAGCATAGCTCAGTGTTTTCTTCAATCTTTCTACCCCGTTTCATTTCCCGCACTCATCTTTATGTTACGGATTATTCTTTTGTTTTACACATACTATCCTGATCTATCATCCAAAAATCCTCACAGCAAACATTAAGCCTGTCCGGCAAAATACCGGATAACAGAAAAGAATGCTGTCAAGCAAAAATCGGCAGAGCATAACGACAAAACACCGCTGATACGGTGTTTCACAGATTATCCAACAGATTTATAACCGACTTTTCAGACCGTCATGCAAAGAAATAAAGAGCCGCAAGCGAAACAACTATCTGCGCAAGCGTAAATCTAAATACGACCTGAGTATCCGACCAGCCTTTGTTTTTTCTCATATGGTCGTGAATCGGAGTCCGTATGTTCTCCATAAACTTCTTCATCCCGAGGAACCGCCTGCATGAAAGCTTGAGCAGTCCAAGACCGCCGTCGATTATAAGAACTATGCAAAGCGGAATAAACATCAGAGGTCTTCCCGTCTTGAGCGCGCATACTGCAAGAAAAACTCCCATTGCTCTGGAGCCCGCATCTCCCATAAGCAGTCTGCTGGGAGAGCAATTGAACCAAAGATACGCAAATGCCGTTACCAGCATTACAACGCATACAAGCCTGAAATCCGCAGCCATTGAAACCGCCATAAAGGAGTAAAGAGACACGCAGAAGAGCGAGCCGCACAGCCCGTCTACCCCGTCGGAACAGTTGGTTACGTTAATGCTTGCCCATACGAGAATTACTCCCAATATTCCGAAAACCGCCGCAGGCATTTCAAAGCTGCGACCGAAAATAGTTATCTCCGTTCCGTTATGATATATATAGTTTGCAGAAATTCCGACTGCAATTATAAAATCCAAAAGTCCTTTTTTCAACTCACCCCATGGTTTTTCAGCGGCGTCGTCAAGAAATCCAGTAAGCATTGCAGCGTAGACCAGTATCAGATATATCAGCAGCTCGGCGTTCAGAGGAACAAACAGCGCAGCGCACAGCGTAAACGCAGTTATCATAATAATTCCGGCGCCTCTCGGCTTTCCCTCAGACAATGCGCCGTTTACCGCAAACTGACGCCCCTGATCCTTAGGGAGCATGCGCATAAAATATTTCAGCGCAAAAAAAGCAATAAAAAACGTTCCAAGCACCGTTATCATAAGAGCAAGTCTGTAAAAATTACCGCCGCTCATAAGATTTATCAGCATAAAAAACAATCAATCCTTTCAGATGCGCGGAAAACCTGCCGCTGCATTTAACTGCCGTCATAAAAGCATACTGACAATTATATTATATAATTATACAACATATAAATCAAAAATGCAAATCCAAATACATGGCATTTTGCACAAATTTTTCGGAACAATATTGTTTAAGACACCGCCCTGAAAAATTTATGGTCAGAGTCGATTTTAATCTGAACGCATGGCTCAATAAAGCGATAAAAAAATATAAACAAAGGCACGTTGAAAAAAAGCGTTCGGGCGTTTTATACGGTATAATCAGACTTATCCGGCTACGAAAATTTACTTAAAGCATTTTCGATATTTAAGGTATATAATATTAATTTTTGCAAATCTTTTAACCCTTAATCATTAAATCTGTAGTTTTTTTGTGCAATGTAAACGATTTATCAGATAATAATTTGGTTAAATAGTATCTTGAAAAGTTTACGAAAATTATGTATTATAATATTTAGCAATAGGTTAATCGTTTCATTGCACGATATGATGAGTTTACTTAAAAACGGCTGACTGCCGTAAATTAAAACATTACTTAGGAGGAAATTAAAATGAGTATTAAAAAGATTGCTGCAATTATCTGTGCACTTTCCATGACAACTGCAATGCTTGCTTCATGCGGAGATACTGATGATTCTTCTTCAAGCTCAAGCTCAACGGCCGACGCTGCTTCTTCAGCTGCAGCTGCAGCCGACAGCACTGCCGATTCCGCTGCTGAGGAGTCTGCTGCTGAATCCGCTGCCGAGTCTCTTGTTGATACAGAAGTAGAGGTATGGGAGCCTATCACAGAATTCGCTGGCTACGACGCATTTCTGATGTTCGGCGATAACGAATGGCTCTGGGGCAACTGGGAAGGCACGGGATATCCTGACGGTGCAGGATACGGAAACGACGCCGACATCACCAGCGACGGCGAATATACTGTTTCTATCACAAGTGCTTCCATCGCAGGAACAGACGACGCTCCAAATCCTAACGTCGTAATCGACGAAAACTCAGGCTATCCGCTTCCCGCTACCGGTTCTGTTGTATTTTGCGTAGATATTACAGGTATCTGCGACGGCACAAAGAACTACAAGGGCGAGGAGATCAAGAATAACAAGCTTAAGGAAGGCGACGACGCCAACGTTAACAAGGAAACAGCAGGAAAATATGTAGGCGACGAGATCACAGTTGAAGTTACTTCGATAAAGGCTGACGGCAAGGAAGTTGAATTTGATCCTTCAAAGATAGTATACGGAAATATTGAGGACAACAACAACTGCTACAGAATTGAGATCTTCAACTCTTATGGAGATACGGCAGCTGATCCTGCTATTGACATTAATGCGCTTACATTTGAGGAAGAGCTTTCTGTAACATTCACGATTTCCGGTCTGACAGAGGAAGGCTAATAAAAAACTGACAATCTTTTAATAACCGGCTTTTACACAAAGCCGGTTATTTTATTGTGCAAACTGCCGGCTCTTCAAGCTGCTTTTTGTGAGTCTTTCCAAAAAGCAAATGATTTATTGACCTTATTACCTTTTTATGATATAATTTATACATTAGGGGACGGCACCCATAACAAAAAACAGAATGATAATTTAATATCAAAAAGTAACGGAGGGGAAGACACCCATGACAAAAAACATTACGGTTACTGATATGCATGGAAATTTAATCGGAACCACCTACCCGAAAAGGGCTAAGGGGTTAGTAAAGAACGGTCGGGCTGAGTATATCGGCGACTGTGAAATACGACTGAATACTCAAGCTCCGATCATAAACGATACGGAGGTAAAAAATATGAGTAAGGTTATAGATTTCAATGCAAGAGAGTTTAAGTTTGACGAAAACTGTACAAGCAATGTCGGTTCCAGAATGATAGTGACTGACAGCGACGGCGATAACGTCGAGATGTTTGAGATCGGCGACTGGAACTGGTCGTGGACGCAGATAAAATGTTCAAAGCATCTTGAAAAGAATACCGATTATGTTTTCAGGTTTGCCATGACAGGCGGGATCAACAACACTGAGGACGCCGTTTCTCAGTTTATTATTTATCACGGCGAAGAATGGGAGGACAGATTAGTTTATCCCCTCGATAAAAGCCGGTTTAAGCCTGTGCTGAGTAAAAGAACCGAAAACGATATGCTCAGAATATACGAAATTCCTTTCAATTCGGGGGATTTCGAGGATTATGTTTTTATGTTCGTGGCTCAAAAAGCCGTTGCGGCATTTTTTACTGCCAAGCCTCTTGAAAAGTACGCATCTTTAGAGGATTACAGCTATGACCAGTGGCGAAGCGAGCGAATGGAACATCAAAACACCGTCAATGACCATTGGAACAACAATAACGATTTTTTCGACGGCGTAAATTGCGACCTTTCCGGCGCTGTAATATCCGAGAAAATCCTTGAAAAGCTTTTGAATGCGGGCGTAAAAAATCTTGATCTTTCGGGATCGGTCATCCAATCGGACGACGATGATTGCTACGATGGCAATGACACCTGCGATGAAGAAGATTTTGACGACGAGGACGAGGATACCTGCGACGAAGAAGATTCTGACGAGGAGGATATCAGCTGCGAAACGGAGAAAATAGCTTCCGAAGCAATCAAATCGGCATATGAAAACGTCAAGGCTCAGTACGAGGCTGCGCCCAAGGGAAGTATGCAAAGATCCATACTTAAACAAGTCATGAAAGGGCTTTCAAAGGAATCCCTCCGCTGAACAATAAACTTGATGCATTTTAAACCTTATATAAAATGAGGGAGAACATTTTGAGTTCTCCCTCATTTCTTTTTATAAAAATATATTATCTGCTGTTTATAACTATTCTTGTGATTATGTCCGCACAACCCTCATAGCCAAGCTTTCCGCTGTTAAGACAGAGATCGTAAGTCTGCATGGACGACCAGTTTCTGGTAGTGTTGATATTGTAAAAATCCGCTCTTTTTTTATCGCAGCGTTTCAGCGTATTTTCAACGTCGTCGTACTTTATTCCGTGAGCCTCGATCGCATGATTTATTCTGCTTTCATGGCTGGCGTAAATAAATACACTCAGCGTACGAACAACATTTTTCAGGATATAATCTGCGCATCTGCCGACGATAACGCAAGGCCCCTGCTTAGCGATTTCCGTTATAAGCTCGGCCTGAGCCGCAAATATTTTTTCCGTAAGGTCAAGCTTACGGTCTATCCCTGTTTTAAACGATAAAGTGGATTTAAAAGGGCTAAGCGTCGCTTCTTCAAATTTTTTCAGTTCCTCAGCCGATATTCCTATTCTTTGGGCAGCCATCTCCAGGAGCTCATGATCGTAACACTTTACCCCAAGATTATCAGCAACAAGTCTGCCTATATCCCTTCCTCCGCTGCAATACTGTCTTTCAATAGTAACAACGCTTATCTTTGCCATATCCTTCTCCTCCTTTTTTAATCTGTCGCATATTTTTCCGAAAAAGTTCACTGCCTGCACCAACAGCTGCACAGATACAGTTTTGAAACTCATATAAATTAATTATTATATATTAATTATAAACTTCTCGCCTTAATATGTCAATTACACTATTATTACAAAAAAGCCGCCTTTAATTACAATTCGGCCTGAAAGACCGTTTCGCCGGACTTAACTGTTGCCGCTATACTTATGTCGTCAAAGCGGCTTATATCTTGTCCCAGAGGGTTTTTGTCCAGAATAACTATATCCTCGTTTTTGCCTTCTTCCAGAGTTCCCTTGTATTTTTCCTCTCCGTACTGATAAGCGGCGTTTATCGTAACCGCTTTCAGTGCTTCAAATACCGGAATACTCTCCCGTTCAAGGCGGATTCCGCATTTCGTTACTCTTTCAGCGGCGCAGCGTACTGTTTCAATCATATCCGGCTCTATAACCGGAGAGTCCTGATGAAAGGTAAACGGCACACCTTTTTCAAGAGCCGATTTTGCAGGAGACATTCCGCTCGCCCTTTCAAAACCGAAATTTTTTATATGCGTATCTCCCCAGTAATAGCTGTGAGCGGTAAAAAAAGACGGAATTATTCCCAGCCGCTTCACTCTGTCCAGCTGAGACGGTCTTACAAACTGAGCGTGGATCATTACAAACCGCAGACTGCGGATAACCGGAATCTTCTCGGATGTTTTCTCCGCACATCTTAAAAACTGCTCTGCCGCTGCGTCTCCGTTACAGTGGGCAAGCAGCTGTATATTGCGGTCGGCGGCATACTCCATAGCCGAAATTACGTCGCCGTCGCTCATGACCGGATAGCCCCGGTATTCGTTCTCTCCCTCATAAGGCTCCAGCATATAGGCAGTTCTCCCCTGAGGCGACCCGTCCAGGAAAATTTTTATTCCCCCCAGCCTGAAATGTCTGAAAGCTCCTCCCAACCTGGAGTATATACCGTCTGCATTACCGTAATCCGCATACCCTATAACGTCAAGCCGGAGCCGTCCAGACCTGATAAGCGCCTGATAGAGCGGACACAGCTCGTTTGCAAGCATTCCCTCCTGAACGGTGGTTATTCCACAAGACGCGTATTTATCCTGCGCCTTTTCAAAAGCGTGCATATAATCCTCAATGCTGCCCATGGGAACTTTTTTGAGATATTCAACAAAAGCGTTTTCCTCCATATATCCGTTGAGGCTGCCGTCTGTGTATCCGAATTTTCCTCCCTCCGGCGGAGCAGTAAGCTCATTTACTCCCAAAAGCTTCAGCGCCGCTGAATTAAAAGCTCCCATATGACCCGACGCATGAGAAACCGCCAGCGGATTATCGGGACATATTTTGTCAAGAAGACGTCTGTCAGGATGAGTCCCCTCCGCAAGCTGGTTGTGATCGTAACCGGATGCTCTCACCCATTCTCCCGGCTTGATGCCGTTATCGCATATAAAGCTTCTGATCTGCCTTACTATATCATCAAAGGAGTATGCTTTGTCAAGCCGGCACTGCATCGTGCTGTCTGCAACGGCGGCAAAATGGCTGTGAGAGTCAATGAACGCCGGCATGACCGTCATACCTTTAAGATCTATAACCTCGAATTTTCCGGTCGGAGCTTCGCCCTTTCCGACGTGCTTTATTATTCCGTTTTCCGCTATAAGATAGTCGTATTTTTCCGGCGATCTCATTGTTATAATGCTTCCATCGCAATACAATCTTTTCATATTATCCGCTCCCAAATTAAATCGCTGTAAACAGCATCTTATCCCTGCCGCAGCAAACACAAAACGGCAGACCTTGCCGTCTGCCGTTTTATTATACCCTTTAAAGCTTCCAGATATTTTTTGCGTAGTCCTTTATTGTTCTGTCGGAGGAAAATTTTCCGGCAGAGCACATATTAAGCCAGCACTTTCTTGAAAACGCAAGCCTGTCCTTATAATCGGCGTTGGCTTTAAGCTTTGCTTCAACATAGCTGTTAAGATCGCCTATTACATAATAATGATCGGGAACGTGCCAGCTCGCACCGTCGGTAAGCGCCTTATAAAGCTCCTTGAAGCTTCCCTCCTGATTGGACGGTACGCCGCCGTCGTCAAAGCTGCCGTCGATAAGCTTATTAAGCACCCTGTTGATTTTTTCATCGCCGAAAACAAGCTTTCTCGGGTCGTATTCCGGCATTGTCTTTTCAAGCTCGTCTACCTTTGCGCCGAAGATATATTCGTTTTCCTCACCTGCTTCTTCAGCGATCTCAACGTTTGCTCCGTCAAGAGTTCCGAGGGTTACCGCACCGTTAAGCATAAGCTTCATATTGCCCGTACCCGAAGCCTCCGTTCCGGCAGTTGATATCTGCTCGGAAATATCAGCAGCCGCCACCAGCTTTTCCGCATAGGAAACATTGTAGTTTTGTACGAAAACCACCTTTATCAGATCCTTGGTTTCAGGGTCGGAGTTGACAAGCCTGCCTATCTCGCCGATAAGTTTTATTATCGCCTTTGCTCTGCGATAGCCTGGAGCCGATTTTGCGCCGAAGATGTAGGTTGTTGGCGTAAAGTTCCTTATCGACCCGTCCTTTATTCCGTAATAGATATACAGAATGGAAAGGGCGTTTAAAAGCTGTCTTTTGTACTCGTGCAGACGCTTTATCTGAATATCAAAAATCGTATCCGGGTTTATCTCCACTCCGTCGTGCGCTTTGATGAAATCCGCAAGCTGACGCTTTTTGGTTTCCTTGATCGTCATAAATTCACGGAGCACGCTTTCATCCTCCGCATATTTTTTCAGCTGTGCCAGCCGGTCCAGATCCTTGATCCAGTCATCGTTTCCAGTCAGACGGGTAACGAGGGCGGAAAGCTCCTCGTTGCAAAGGGCAAGCCAGCGGCGCTGGGTAATTCCATTGGTCTTGTTCTGAAAACGCTCAGGATAAAGCCCGTACCAGTCCTTTAAGGTGTCTGATTTCAGTATCTCGGTGTGTATCTGCGCCACTCCGTTGGTGTAAGAGGACATATACACAGCCATATCCGCCATTTTTACCATTCCGCCTGAAACGGGAGCAAGCTTTTCAATAAACTCTCTGTCCTTGCCAAGGGTGTACATATCCTTTATAAACCGTTCATTTATCATAAGAATATACGCATAGACCCTCGGCAGAATACGCTCCACAAGCGCTGCGCTCCACTTTTCAAGCGCCTCCTGCATAATAGTATGGTTTGTATAGTTAAAGGTCTTTCTTGTTATTTCAAACGCCTTGTCAAAATCCATTCCATAAACGTCGCAAAGCAGTCTCATAAGCTCCGGAATCGAAATTACAGGATGAGTATCGTTAAGCTGTATGGTAACCTTGTCTGCAAAATTATCAAGCGTTCCGTTACGCTCCATATGCTTTTTAACAATGTCTGCAAGAGAAGCCGCAGAAAAGAAATATTCCTGCTTCAGGCGCAGAACCTTTCCCTCGTCGCAGTTGTCGTTGGGATAGAGCACCATAGAAATATTCTCCGCGCTTGTTTTGGCCGATACCGCTTCGGCATAGCTTCCGCAGTCGAATTTGGCAAAATCAAAGTCGTTTACCGCCTCGGCCTGCCACAGCCTCAGATTTCCCACATTTTCAGTGCCATAACCGATTATCGGCATATCGTACGGAACAGCCCTGACCGTTTCATCGGAATATACAACCTCTACGGTGTCGGCATCGCAGCGCTTTGACCATGGGTCGCCGTATCTTTGCCAGTCGTCGGCATATTCGCGCTGAAAGCCGTTTTCAATAGTCTGCCTGAAAATACCGTACTTATATCTGATGCCATAACCGTCCAGCGGAATGTCGTGAGCGGCGGCAGAGTCGAGAAAGCAAGCCGCAAGTCTGCCTAAGCCTCCGTTGCCAAGGGCGGCATCCTCGATTTCTTCAAGCTCTGAAAGAGAACGTCCATGCTCCTTTAATATTTCATCAACGTCCTCCTTGATACCCAGGCACAGCAGATTGTTGTAAACCGCTCTTCCCATAAGAAACTCCATAGACAGATAACAGGCACGTCTGCCTGAAAGATGTTTCCGGGTGCTTTCGTCCCACCTGTCGGCAATACCCCGCATTACCGCTTCAGCAATGCTGTCGTGAAGCTGAACCAGCGAAGCGTTTTCAACAGATTTGCCGAACTTGCTTTTCAGATTACTTTTTAGTTCGTTAATAAAATTATTCCTGTCCATATAGGTTAATCCTTTCGTTTCCCTTATCATAATTCAGTTTTCACCAAGCCTGTCGTAAAGCTTTGTAAGGGCATATATCTTTTGAGCAAGCTGGTCGGTAAACATATCCTCCGACGCTCTCCACTGCCAGTTTCCGCCCAAAGTCGAGGGCGTGTTCATACGTGCTTCGGAATCAAGCTCCAAAAAATCCTGCATCTGAGCGATAGCCGTATCGGACACGCTCGCCCACGCCGCCCTTATCATTCCCCACGGAATATCCTTATTGCGCTTTACATTCAGGTAATCCCGGCAAAATTTAAGCTCCTTCCGTCCGGCGCTCCTGACCCAGCCGGCAGCAGTTTCGTTATCATGCGTTCCCGTATAGCATATATTATTTGAATTCTTGTAATTGTGAGGCAGATAATTGCTTTTTCCGTCCGGATCAAAAGCAAACTGCAGCACCTTCATTCCGGGAAAGCCGCTGCTTTTCAGCAGTCTTGCCACCTTAGGAGTAATAAAACCGAGGTCTTCGGCAATTATGCGGCATCTGCCAAGCTGCTTTTTTACTTCCCTGAACAGCTTCATATCCGGACCCTTGCGCCATTCGCCTACAACGGCGTCCTCTCTGCCGTACGGAATAGTATAATAGCTTTCAAAGCCTCTGAAATGATCTATTCTGACAATGTCGTAAGTTTCAGCAGCCGCCCTTATACGGTCTATCCACCAGCGGAAATTCTCCGCCTCCATTACGTCCCAGCGGTACAGCGGATTTCCCCACAGCTGTCCCTTAGCGGAAAAAACATCGGGCGGACAGCCTGCAACGTCTATAGGCGTTTTATTTTCATCAAGCAGAAAATACTGCGGCTTTGTCCACACCTCCACGCTGTCGTAGGCAACGTATATAGGAATGTCTCCTATTATCTCGATGCCCAGAGAATTTACATATTTCTTTAGCTTTCCCCACTGCTTTGCATACTCGTACTGAACAAAGCACCAGAAGCCTATCTCGTCGGAATATTCCGAACGCGCCTTCGCTATGGCTTTGTCCTCAAACATTTTCAGCGGTTCTTCCCATTCGTACCACGCCTTGCCGCCGTGTGCGGATTTCAGCGCCATAAACAGACCGTAATCGCTTACCCAGCCTGCGTTCTTCTTCATAAAAATACGGTAATCCTTATCCGTGTTTCCGTCAAACGCCGCATATGCTTTTTTCAGAACGCCGAATACCTTTTTATACATCAGACCGTAGTCCACCCGACAGGGATCCTCGCCCCACTTGATTTTTTTATAATCGGACGGCTTTAAAAGCCCTTCGCTTTCCAGCGACTCAAAATCGATAAAGTACGGATTGCCCGCAAATACCGAAAAGCTCTGATAAGGCGAATCTCCATAACTGGTAGGTGAAATGGGAAGTATCTGCCAGTATCTCTGACCGGAGCTTTTGAGAAAATCCGCAAAGCTTCGGGCCTCCTTTCCAAGCTTTCCTATTCCATAGCAGTTAGGCAGAGAAGATATATGCATAAGAATTCCGCTTGCTCGCATTAAAATCAAGTCCTTTCGCTTTTTAAGCAGTGTAAGACGTATATTTAATCAGCTTCCTGATAGGATCAATACACTGTCCGCAGTTATATTATATATTATTTTTGCTTCAATAGCAACTTTATGAACCCCTCCGCGCAGGAAATGTGCACGAATTTTCACTACAAATCATAACTATATGGTTACAAAACGGTAACGGGAGTTTATTTGGACAGTTGAAAACTACACTTCCTAACGGGCAAAAGTGTTGAAAACTCTGTTGAAACTGTTAAAAACTCAGTGAAACCCTCTTATATAAAGTTGAAAACTTTTAAATCTTTCAACACCAGTACGTTTTTTTACTCTTTTCTGTTACCCCTTTGTAACAAATAAATCCTCAGAGCTGTACAAAAAATCTGACACAATTTTCATTATATCTGAATTAAAATTAACTCTGAGTATCTGTTTTGTAATAATTAAAAAGAAAAATACAGAATCAAGCGCATCGTCGCACTGATACAGCGTTGTCTAATCGGTATATTTGTCTATAAAATTTTCAACTGAGCTTTTAAGCTCGTCTATATCCTCTCGGCTTACGGCTATCTGCGTTCCTTCAATATCTTCCGCACAATATTCCCTTCCTACCAGATAATCCAGACTAACGTTAAAATAATCCGCCATTTTTATCAGCGTACCGATATCGGGCTCAACATCATGATTTTCATATTTATTTATACTCTGCTGTGAAACCATAACCGCTTTTGCAAGTTCACGCTGTGAAACGCCTTTTTTATTTCTCAGCTTTTTAAGATTCTTTACCATCATTCTGAATAACGCTCTCTTAATCAGAGCATATCCTCCTTCCGATGCTTCAGACAGATTTATGTATTGATGCTGTTAACACAGGCACTCAACACCTCTTAATTAATTATAACAAATCTACGTTGTTATACAAACACTTGAATTTTGTTATTGACAACTAAAGTTAGTGATGATATAATATAATCGTTCAGATTTGTCAAACAGGGCTGATATGATTTATTCTGCTGTCCTGTTACAGTAAATATCCTGAAAGCAGATTCAGAAAATTTTATTACTCATTTTAGGTAAAAACTATTGACAAACTTGTGATTAAAATATATAATATAAGTAAATAATGTTTACTATCAAAAATATAATGAAATAACCGTTTTTATGCTTGTAAAAAAGGACGATTTATTATATAATTAAGTAGTAACATCAATGAAATATTGTTTAAAAGAAAGGAACGAAGTTTTATGGAAACGCAGACTCAGAATGTGCTGGAAGTCCGCGGACTGTCAAAGCAGTACAAAAAAGGCGTTTACGCTTCGCAGGACGTCAGCTTTGAAGTACGGAAGGGCGAAATATTTGCGCTTATCGGCCCCAACGGAGCCGGAAAGACCACAACTATCAGAATGATCGCTACTCTGCTCAAGGCGACAGAGGGGGACGCTGTTGTAGCAGGACACAGTATCCTTAACGAACCTGAAAAGGTCAGGAAAAACATTACATACCTCCCCGACGAAGCGGGAGCCTACAAAACCATGACCGGGAAAGGCTATCTTGAATTCATGGCAGGTATTTACGCAGACAACAAAGCTCAGGCGGCAGAGTTTGTAAAAACAGGCTGCGAGATCTGCGAACTTGGCGACAGGCTTAACGATAAAATAGGAAGCTATTCAAGAGGTATGATAAGAAAGCTGCTGCTTGCAAGGGCGATAATGTCCAAGCCTGCGCTGGCAATATTCGACGAGCCTACCTCGGGACTTGATATTATAAACGCTCTCGAGATCAGACGCATGATCAAAAATCTTTCCGCACAAGGCATGAGCTTTTTGCTTTCCTCCCACAATATGCTCGAAATTGAATACGTTTCGGATCGTGTAGGAATAATTGCAAAGGGTCATCTGCTGGAAGTAGGAACTCCCACAGAACTTAAAGAAAAATACGGCACGAAAAATCTTGAGGAAGTATTTGAAAAGGTGGTGATGAGCAATGAAGTTTGTTAATCTGCTCCGAAAAGAGCTAAAAGAAATGCTCACTCCGCAAACCATACTTACGCTTGTGATAATGGTCATAATTCTTTCGGTTGCCGGCGACGCAATGACGGGAGCAATGGAAACGACTCAGGAGGAAAGCTCCAGAATAACCATCTGCGATCAGGACAACACCGATTTTACCAAATCGGTAATTGCCCTTATGAAAAACCCTGCCGACGGAATAGAAAACGATGTTACACTGGTTGAGCTTGAAAGCGACGATTACGCAAAAGAACTGAAAAGACTTGACAAGAAAAATCTGGTGATAATCCCTAAGGGATTTACAGAACAAGTAGACAAGGGCGAACAAGCTGAAACAATATACGTCAGCCAGATGACCTCGCTTTCAACGATGTCAAACGTTTCCACAGGCTCCGATACAGCTCTTTCAATAATAGAATCCGCAGTAAAATCCGCTCTTTATACCGATAAGGTTTCCAAAGGACAGCTTGCCGAGGACGAAGTGCTTCAGCTTGAAACGCCGGTTACAATTTCCGAAACTACTGTTGTCGGCAGCAAGTCGGCTGAAATTTCATCAATAATACTTTATTCAATGTGCCAGATGCAGGGAATGTTTGTACCGATAATCGTTTATCTGCTTATTATGTATTCCTCACAAATGATACTTAATGCCGTTTCGACGGAAAAACTGGATAAAACTCTTGAAACACTGCTTTCAGCTCCCGTTTCCAGAATGGCTGTGCTCAGTTCAAAAATGCTTTCGGCGGCTATTGTCGCCGCGCTTTATGCGGTAGTATTTATGTTCGGTATGAACAATATGATGTCGGGAATTACGGTAGGAGACACTTCGGAATACAAAGATATTATTGAATACCTGGGCCTTTCGCTTTCAGCGGGACAATACGTTCTTGTAGGAATACAGATGTTCACTACAATTCTGATTTCTCTTTCAATATCCCTGATTCTAGGAGCTCTTGCAAAGGATGCAAAATCAGGACAGACGCTTATCATGCCTATTATGATAGCTGCCATCATTCCCTATCTTCTCTCACTTATGCTTGACATCAAGACTCTTTCCCCGATACTCAGATATATTGTATACGCAATTCCGTTTACTCATACGTTCATGGCTTCGGAAAATATAATGTTCGGCAATATGTCCGTTTACTGGGGAGGACTGGTATATCAGCTTATCGTACTGACAGTATGCATGACATTCGCTATCAGAGTATTTACAAGCGATAAGATATTTACCATGTCGTTAAGCCTGGGACAGAAAAAGAACAAAAGACAAGGAAAATCATTATTCGCTAAAAAATAATACAAGGGAGAACAATGCAATGAAATCAAACAATAAACATAAACTTACGCTTCTGTGCCTGCTGTGCGCAGTCTGTGTTTCAGCCACAGCCTGTTCAGACTCCGACGGAAGCTCGTCCGAATCAGACAGCTCGTCCGCTGTAACGGCGGCACCGTCGGTAACTCTTCCGTCATCCTCACAGGCTGAAGAATCGTCATCTGACAGCAGTTCGGAAACAGATCCGCAGGAATCGTCCGATATAACTCCGCTTATGTGGGAGATAACTTCGGAAGAAGGCACAAAAATAACAATGATGGGTTCCATGCATGCTCTGAAGGACGAAGTATATCCTTTGCCGGAAAAAATCACCGAAGCATACGAAAACTCCGATATTCTTGCTGTGGAATGCGACATTTCCACCGTTTCCACAAACTTCACTATACAGCTGAAGCAGCTTGAAAATATGTATTATGAGGACGGGACCACAATAAAGGATCATCTTTCACCGGAGGTTTATAACGGTCTTGTAGGATTTGTAGAGTCCTGCGGTCTTGATATCAACAATTTTGAAACTTTCCGCCTGTGGGCGCTTAATTCTCAGATGGAGCTTCTGGCGGCTCAGCAGACAGACATAGACTCCAATAACGGAATAGACTCATATCTTCTGAATATGGCTCACGACGACGGCAAGGAAATATACGAAGTAGAGTCTGTAGAATTCCAGCTGGATCTGCTGATGAACCTTTCCGAAGAAACCTACGAGGCAATGCTGTCCTCCTACAGCGCAGAAACCAAAGATGAAATGGTCCAGTCGCTGGAGGATACCTATCAGGCGTGGATAACCGGAGATTATGATTTCTTTGTTAAATCAAACGATCTTGACGCTTTGATAAAAGAGGCAGAAGAATCCGGAGAGCCTCTTACCGACGAACAGATAGGTCTGCTTGAGGATTACTACAAACAGCTTCTTGACGATCGGAACATAACGATGAAAAACGCTGTGGAATCTCTGCTTGAGGGAGATAAGGACGTTTTCTATGTAGTCGGAGCGGCCCATTTCGCCGGCGAAGGCGGAATACTGGATCTGCTTGAAAAGGACGGATACACAGTTACTCAGGTGGAATACTGATTGCACGGTGTCCAATATAGAAAAGGCTGACGCAAACGTATGAACCGAACCAGTAAAAACGAACAATGACAAAAAGGACCTCCTATGGTATAATAGAAACCATAGGAGGTTTTATTATGGCAAGAAGTTACAGACATATACAGCAGTATGAGAAAGAGATACTTGAATTAAAAGAACAAGTATTTACTCATAAGGAAGTTGCGGAGAAATTGGGATTTACTCAGATACAAGTCAAAAAATTCATTGAACGATATCACAAAAAAGAACGTAAAATCGTAGCGGGAGAAGTGTTGAAACGCAAAGTGCGTCCGCTAAAAGATGATAAATACACCAAAACTGATAAAGTGAATTAACTGAAATACATCATTGCCCGAAAGGACGCAAAGATCAAAGCATTAGAAATGGAAAACGAACTTATGCGGGATTTTCTCTCGCCTATTGCCGAGTAAGCTCAGACCCTATCAGACTTGTATAATATCGGCTCAGCTTATACTAGAAATATAAATTGTGCCTTTAATGGACACTATTAATTTAAAACTTATCACCTCCGGTAATGGCAAATACATCTGATTTTGTAACAAAGATACGGCTGAAAGTTGAAAAAATCAAGAGCTATCCTGTCGTTGTTACATGCGGAAAATCATCAAAACCTGAATATATTAAACCATTTCTGCGTTTTTGTCTACCGACTTTTTCATTATTATCTGATATAATATATAATAAGTGAACGGAAAACGGTTTTACCAATCTATCGGACGGAGGATAAAAATGTTTAAAAAAATCGACAGAAAAAATATAACTGTACTGCCCGGGGTTTTCAGAGAAAGAATGGATATAAACAGAAAATATCTTATGGAGCTTGATACGCAGTGCCTGCTGCAAAATTTCTATCTTGAAGCCGGAATAATCATGCTGGGACTTCAGGTCGTGGACGATCCTGCAAGAGCAAATCTTCACTGGGGCTGGGAAGCGCCTACCTGTCAGCTGAGGGGTCATTTTCTCGGGCATTGGCTTTCTGCAGCGGCAGCGTATTACGCATCGGAAAACGATATGGAGATCAAAACCAAGCTTGATAAGATCATTTCGGAGCTGGCAAGATGTCAGCAGCTTAACGGCGGCGAATGGATAGGCTCGATACCCGAAAAATATTTTGACATGCTTGCAAATAATCAATATGTCTGGTCTCCGCAGTATGTAATGCATAAAACGATTATGGGACTGACAGATGCATATAAATACGCAGGCAGCGATCAGGCATTGGATATAATCGATCGTTTAAGCGATTGGTATATCCGCTGGACAAATGCCATGCAAGAGAAAAATCCCGCCGCAGTTTACGGCGGCGAGCAGGGCGGAATGCTTGAAGCATGGGCGGAACTTTATGAAATTACGGAAAACGATAAGTATATGCGGCTTGTCGGACGTTATTGGGATAACGGTCTGTTCGCAGCGCTTGATAAGGGCGGAGACGCTCTGACCAATGACCATGCAAACGCAAGTATTCCGCTTTCACATGGATCGGCAAAGCTTTATGAAATAACGGGAGATGAAAAATGGCGCAGATATACCGAGCTTTTCTGGAAAAATGCCGTAACGGACAGAGGTATGTACTGTACCGGAGGTCAGAACGCAGGCGAATTCTGGATTCCTCCGTTTATGCAGGGACAGTTTCTCGGAGAAACCGATCAGGAATTCTGCACAATTTATAATATGGTAAGAACGGCTTCTTATCTTTACAAATGGACAGGAGATGTCCAATATGCCGATTATATCGAAAAATGTCTGTACAACGGATTTCTTGCCCAGCAGAATCCGGATATTGGAACTCCGGCTTACTTCCTGCCCCTTGGATCGGGCAGCCGTAAAAAGTGGGGAAGCAAGACCCACGACTTCTGGTGCTGTCACGGCACTATGGTTCAGGCACAGGCTTTATATCCTGAGTTGATTTATTTCGAGGACGAGCAGAACGACCGACTTATTATCAGCCAATATATTCCCTCGAAACTGAAATATAATCGCGGCAATAGCAGCGTCTGCGTTGAACAATCCACAGATATGAAAAGCTATAACTGTCAGACATTTTTCGACGAACATGACGGCGGTAATATGTCAAGATGGCCTTTAAAATTCACCGTAAATTCGTCCGTTCCGGAAAAATTCACGCTGTCGCTTCGTGTTCCCTGCTGGATAAAGGGCGAGCCGATTGTTCACATCAACGGTCTGATGCAAAACCCCGAAATTTCCGGCGGATATCTGAACATAACTAAGCTGTGGTCTGACGACGAAATACGGATCTTCTTTCCGAGCGCGCCTGTTATGGAATCTCTGCCTGATATGCCCGAACTTGCGGCGTTTGTTGACGGTCCGATTGTACTTGCGGGACTTACCGACTGCGATTGCGGACTTTCGGGTGATTTTGAAAATCCCGAAGAAATTCTTGCGCCCAGAACGGAACATACCTACGGAACGTTTCCGTGGAAACAGAATTGCTATATTACCAGAAATCAGCCGAAAAACATCTTATTCAAGCCGCTGTACGAGATCACAGACGAAACATATACCGTGTATTTTACGAAAAAACAGAACGTATAATTTCAATTGATGTGCTTTTTGTGAAAGGCATTTTTGTATTGCAGCGGAGTCATTCCCTCGGATTTTTTGAACATTCTCATATAATATTTTTCATCTCTGAAGCCGCAGGAATATGCGGCTTCTTTTATGCTTATATCATTGTTTGACAAAAGATTTTTTGAAATCTCAATTCTCGACTTATTAATATACTGAATAAGCGTAAGCCCCGTTTCCTTTTTAAAAAGGAATGAAAGATATTCGGCATTGTAGTGAAATTCCTCTGCAATATCGTGCAATGAAAGCTGTTTGTGACAGTTGGATTTTATCCACTCCGCAGCAGAAGAAACAACCGGCGAAATATTGTTGTTCCGGTTGTTTATACCATCGAGAAATTCCTGCGTAAGCTCCATAAGCAGCAGGCTGAGCGAGCAGGATAATATAGAATCTGTATAAAACTTTTCCTGACGCGAAAAGTCCATAAGCTGACGAAAAAGCATATTTGCACGCTGAGAACCGGATAAAGCCGCATACTCCGGCAGCAGATAAGCAAAACTATCGGGCAGACCAGAATTACTGTCTGAGACCAGCGTTTCCCACGGAGCGCCGGACTTAAAGTGAACCCACATATATGATAGCCTCCCGCCTGAAGACTTATATCCGTAGTGTTCTTCATCTGCTTTCAGAAAAATATATTGCCCTGCTGATACCGCAAAACTGCGCTCGGATTGAGTTATAAACAGTGTACCCTCCAGCACGGAAATCAACACGTTGCAGTTAAGAATTCTTCTGGAATGGATAAATCCGTCGTTGCTTATAAGATTCCCGCAGGCGAAAAAACGTGGAGGCTGTATGTCGGATGTGTAAAAGCAATTCATAATTATTCTCCCGGATTTTTGTATTATGGCTTTTACAATTATATTATATTTTTATATGGCAAAGATGCAAAAACAGTGTACGAAAACTGAACTTTCTTATCAGCTTCTGAAGATGTTTGATCAAAAATCAAGGAAAATTTTCTTTTTCTATTGACAAAATGCATTGTTTTTGATATACTAATATAAATTGCTTATCATCGAGTTTTGGAGGAGAAAACAATGAGTGTAATTGAAATCGCAGCAGGCGTGCTTCTTATTCTGGCAAGTCTGGTGATTATTTTGGTAGTTTTGGTTCAGGAAAGCAAGGAGCAGGGTCTTACCTCTGCAATCGGCGGCGGTTCAAACGAGTCTTTTTACGGAAGAAATTCCGGAAGGACCCGTGATGCAAAGCTTTCAAAGTTTACCAGAGCGGCGGCAATCGTATTTTTTGTCGTAACTCTTGCAGTAAACATTATTTCTTCCATTCAGAAATAATCATAGCTGATATTTTGCCCTGCTTACGCGGGGCTTTTATTTTTAATTTGATTCAAATGAAAGGAGCCACAGGCTTTTACGGCGGGAAAATATTATTATGTATTCAGTTAAAGATCCCAAGGATATAATCCATATGTTTTCATGGTGCAGAGATTCTATGATAATAAGCTATTCGGAGGGAATAATAGGCGATGGATACTGCGACAGTTTAAACGACCCTTCGTGGGCGGCGGTTTTTACGGGAGATTTTTGTTTTCTGGCAGGACAGCCTCGGCAGAGCCGTGAGATTGCCGCACTGATAAACGGCGGCGGAGAAGATCTGGTAATAGTCCCGCAGACCGCTGGATGGCTTGATCCTCTTGTACAATGCGGATGCAGTCTTAAACTTGCCGAACGTTATCATACAAAACCTCCCGAAAAGGGCTTTGACTTGAAAAAGCTTGAAAAGCTTACGTCTGAAATTTGTAAAATTAAAGGAGCAAGCCTTGTAAAGGTCGGAGAAAAGGAATATAATGAGCTTAGAGAATGCCGATGGGAAAATTCATTTGTAAGCAACTTTCCGGATTACAGCGACTATAGACAACACGGCTTGGGGTATATTATTCTTATAGACGGCGAGATCGCATCGGGTGCATCTTCCTTCGGCTATTACAGCAAAGGCATCGAAGTTCAGATCGCCACAAATCCGAAATACAGAAGAATGGGACTTGCCGCAATATGTGCGGCGCAGTTTATAATCGAATGTGTCAAAAGAGGGATACGGCCTCACTGGGACGCAGCAAATAAAATATCAGTAAAAATTGCCGAAAAAATTGGGTTTGAATATGACGGCGAATACCAGGCTTTCCGTATTGACGGATCATCCTAACCATAAATCAACAACAGAAAATAAAATGACGAAAGGCGAAATTAATGGCTAAGAAAAAAGATAAGAAAACAAAAATCGATTATCGGAAGCTTATACTTTCAAAGCTGAAAAAATCAGGCAAAAAGCCGGTAAGTTTTAAGGCGCTTCTTAAAAGCTGCCGTATACGCGGCTTTGATTTTGATGATTTTGTAAAAGCAGTGGACAAGCTTAAAGCCAAAGGAGAAATTGTTGAATCCCGTATGGGATTTTCTCTGGCAGACAAGAAATCCTTGGTTAAGTGCGTGGTTTCAAGACTTAATAAGACCTACGGCTTTGTAAGAAATACAGAAACCGATCAGGAGATATTTATTACCGGCAAGTTCCTTAAAGGCGCAATGCCTGGAGATATCGTACTGGTACGTACCTTTGAGGGCAACGGCGAATCTCCCGAGGGAGAGGTTCAAAAAATACTTGAAGAAAACTTTTCGCGGTTTACGGGAGAAATAGTAACCGAATTCGGAATACTTAAAATAGTCCCTGATACGCTCTCAAAATATGCTATGGATTTTGACAATCCAAACGGTCTTGAGCTGCACGAGCACGATAAGGTCATGGCTGAAATAACCGCCAGGGGAAGCAGACATTCCGAGCATAAATGCGCTGTCGTTTCCAGCTTCGGAAGTTCTCTGAAAGCCTCAGTCTGTGCGCTTTCGGTGCTTGAGCTCAACGGTATAACTCCCGTTTTTCCTCCCGAGGTCATATACGAAGCAAAAACGGTTTCAGACTATCGCAGAATATCAGAGGACGCGGCAAACCGTCTTGACTTAAGAGATATTCCAATCTTCACCATCGACGGCGCAGATACAAAAGATATTGATGACGCAGTTTCCGTCAGGAAGCTTTCAGATGGGAGCTACGAACTTGGAGTTCATATCGCCGATGTTTCTCATTATGTTCTTCCAAAATCAGCTCTGGATAACGAAGCGTTTAAAAGAGGCACCAGCGTTTATTATGCCAACAGAGTAATACCAATGCTTCCTAAGGAACTCTCAAACGGTATATGCTCCCTCAATCCGCAGGAGGACAGACTGGCGTTTTCCTGCATCGCACATCTTGACGATTCGGGAAATATAAAGGAATATAAATTCGCCAAAACCGTTATCCGTTCCAGAGTCAAGGGCGTATATTCGGAAATTAACGAGCTGCTGGAGGGTTACAACTCCAGATCCCTGTGTGAAAAATACGCCGAAGTGCTTCATTCGCTGCCGGTAATGCGGGAACTTGCCGACAAGCTTAACCGTAAAAAGCTGAACAGAGGCGCTCCGCAGCTGGAAACTCCGGAAGGAAAGCTTATAATAAACGAAAACGACGTATGCGTCGGCGTTGCGGCAAGAAAACGGGGTATAAGCGAAGAAATGATCGAGGATTTCATGCTGACCGCCAACGAATGCGCAGCAAAATTCGGTCTTGAAAACAAGCTCCCCTTTGTATACCGTGTTCATGAGCCGCCATCGGAAGAAAAGCTGGAGGGGCTGAAGGACGGACTTACAAAGCTTGGTATAATGTTTAACTGGGACGGTCAGCCGACTCCCGCAGATATGTCCTCTATTCTTGAAAAGGTAAAAGGCACCGACATTTCTATGATTATAAACAATCTTATCTTAAGATCAATGTCAAAGGCAAAGTATTCCACCGAGCCTGTCGGTCACTTTGGGCTGGTGCTTGACGACTACGCTCATTTCACCTCTCCTATACGGCGTTATCCGGACCTCGCCATTCACCGTATTATGAGCGATTTTCTCAGCGGGACCTCCGCGCAGCAGTGCACTCAGAAATACAACAAATTTTCTTACGCATCCGCCGATCAGTCCACTCAGACAGAGCTTACTGCAATGAATGTTGAACGCAGTTGCGAGGACTGCTACAAAGCAGAATATATGAAAGCTCATATCGGAGAGGAATTTGACGGAATAATAGTTTCGGCAATGGATTTCGGACTATTTGTAGCTCTGCCCGATACATGCGAGGGTCTTGTTTCGGTTCATGCTTTACCTGAGGGCGAGTATTGCTACGACGGAACGATGAGTCTTAAAAATCTCAATACCGGCGAATCGTGGAGAGTCGGAGACAAAATAAGGATCAAGGTAGAAAACGCCGACGTAAACAGCGGAAAAATCGATTTTGTCCCTGCTTAATTTCTGTGCATACCTATAACGCCATATGGTTTAGCAGCTTAAGGCAATACCTCACAACTATCGTGTGCGGCATTGTCTTAACTGTTCTGTAGATTTCTCTTTTTCGCGAACATTACTCTATTTTGTAATCCTACACCAAAAAAAGAAAAAATTTTTCAAAAAGCACTTGACAAACTAGAATTTATGCATTATAATATAAAATAATTAGGGAATTAAGGAGAATTATTAATGCTGAATACAGAGAAGACCATGGAAAAGATCGTTGCACTGTGCAAAAACAGAGGATTTGTTTATTCTGGCAGCGAGATTTACGGAGGTCTTGCAAATACATGGGACTATGGTCCTCTCGGCGTAGAGCTGAAAAATAACATCAAGAAGGCTTGGTGGAAAAGATTTGTTCAGGAAACGCCGTATAACGTAGGTCTTGATTCGGCTATTCTGATGAACCCCGAAACGTGGATTGCCTCCGGTCATCTAGGGGGATTTTCTGATCCGCTTATGGATTGCAAGGCTTGTAAAACACGTCACAGAGCCGATAATCTTATAGAAAATTTTGACGGCACGAATGTTGCCGGTTGGACAAATCAACAGATGATGGATTATATCCGTGAAAAAGCTATTGTTTGTCCCGAATGCGGAAAAAGCGATTTTACCGATATCAGACAGTTTAATCTTATGTTCAAAACGTTTCAGGGAGTTACCGAGGATTCAAAATCCGAGTTGTATCTCCGTCCCGAAACTGCTCAGGGCATATTCGTAAACTTTGCTAATATACAGAGAACTTCAAGAAAAAAGGTTCCTTTCGGCGTAGGTCAGATAGGCAAGTCTTTCAGAAATGAAATAACTCCCGGAAACTTTATTTTCCGTGTGAGAGAATTTGAACAGATGGAGCTTGAATTTTTCTGTAAACCCGGAACCGACCTTGAATGGTTTGGTTACTGGAGGAGCTATTGCAAGAACTTTTTGCTTGACCTTGGAATCAAGGAAGAAAATTTAAGGCTCAGAGATCATGATCCTGAGGAACTTAGTTTTTATTCCAAGGCAACTACTGATTTTGAATATCTCTTCCCGTTTGGCTGGGGCGAGTTGTGGGGAATTGCCGACAGGACGGATTATGATCTTACTCAGCATCAGAATCACAGCGGAAAGAGCCTGGAGTATTTTGATCCTGAGGATAATTCAAAATATATTCCTTATGTTATTGAGCCGTCGCTGGGCGTAGAAAGGCTTTTCCTTTCGATAGTCACAGAGGCTTACGATGAAGAAGTGATCGATGCGGAAAAGAACGATACAAGAACGGTAATGCATCTGCATCCGGTTCTTGCTCCTGTAAAGGCTTGCGTGCTTCCGCTGGTTAAAAAGCTTAAAGACCCTGCAATTGAACTTTACGGCAGACTTGCCAAGAAATTTGCAGTAGAGTACGATGAATCCGGCGCCATAGGCAAAAGATACCGCAGACAGGACGAGATAGGTACTCCTATTTGTATAACTTATGATTTTGATTCTCTTGAAGACGGCTGCGTAACAGTTCGTGACCGCGATACTATGGCTCAGGAGAGAATTAAGATTGACGAGCTTGAAGCATATATTGAAAAGAAGCTTGAATTTTAATTTAAAACGCAGTTAAAAGATTTTTATCTTTTAATATAATGGCATATTGTTGAAGCAATATCGAGAAAGCTCAAAAAGCTTTCCAGTGGTAATGCTCGGGGATTTAAAAGACAGTCGTTTTTACGGCTGTCTTTTGTTTTGCATAAAACACCGGAAGGTAAAGTATCAGTCTTTCCGCTTTTCTATTGACGCTGCCCAAATCGCATCCGCAGCGTACCCCGTCCTGTTTAATTACAATATGTTTCAGTCAGATTCAGAGCTGCATGAAAGTAAAATTTCATATTTGTATTGATAAGAAATATTATCAAGCATTTTACACAACTATGGTCTCAGTTTTTACATTCCTCCTGTATAATTTAAATTGTTGAGAAGGGAAATATTTGCCCAACAAACCTAGGAGGTATATTTTATGTCTACTATCAATAAGCAGTCGGCGAGCCAGTCCCAAAAGCTGATGGTGTTTGTGCTGACTATGGCCCTGTATGGCCTTGCAACTCTTTTTACCGAACTGATTCCGAAATTTCAGGTTGGTATCGTGGAATTTTCTGTGGAATATTTTCTGTTTATTCCGCTGACCCTGGCTATGCTGTTTGATCCTATGTCAGCCGCTTTGGGCGCAGCCACCGGCGAGCTGGTGTTCAGCGAGATAATGCTGGGTCAGTTCGGAGGCCTGGGCGAGTTCGAGAAGTTTATCACTGTAACTATCGGCGTCTACATAGCCGGTCGTCTGGTGCGTGATCCTCAAAACCGCAGAATGGTCGGTTTCGCAGCCTTAGCGGGTACCGCCATCCAGCAGCTTCTTGGCACTATTGTCGATATACTTAAAGTGCAATTTGCAGTCGAGGACTTTGAAGCGGTTGCCGGTCTGCCGGAAAGCGTTTTTGCAACAGAGGGATTTGCATTTCTGAACGATCTGCTCTTTTCCGGTATTCTGTTCTGTATGCTGCCCACGCTCTTCCTGGTACCCAAGCTTTACGGTAAAATCGAACCGCTGCTTGGTATGCAGCCCAGAACAGAGAAGACTGCCCTGGGTTCTATCGGTTGGAAAGTAATACTGGGATGTGCTGCAGCTTTTGCAGTGGCAATAGGAGCTGAATTTATGGCAGAGAACGGTATGAGCCTTATTGACTGGGAGGCAGACTGGGCAGAAAGTTCTACTGCGCTGGCCGTTGGCATCGTGGTTGCCGCTGTACTTACCGTTGGGGCAGTACTGATTATGAGAATACGTTCCGCTAAAGACCCAATTGAAAAAGGTGTATAAACATTATGAATGTGATAGAAATAGACCATCTGACCTATTCCTATCCGGGCGCTGATCGTCCAACCCTTAAAGACATCACCTTGCAGATCGAAAAGGGGGATTTTCTCGCAATCGTTGGCAACAACGGCTGCGGAAAATCCACTTTTTGCAAGGTTCTGAACGGACTGATACCTCAGTTTATCAGCGGCGATTTTGAGGGAACCGTCATGGCCTGCGGTCTGAATACCCAGGAAACAGACGTTGGCTCGCTGGCCCGGAAAGTTGGATATGTATATCAGGATTTTGAAAATCAGATAATCAGGCCCACTGTACTGGACGACGCTTCTTATGCCTGTCTGAATTATGCCATGCCGGATTATAAAGAGCGCGGAATGCAGGCGCTTGAGCAGTGCGGTCTTACGGGAAAGCAGAACGATTTTATCTGGCAGCTTTCAGGCGGTCAGACTCACCTGCTGGCTTTGGCAGGAGCAGTATCGTTACAGCCGGAGGTACTGATTCTGGACGAACCGATCGCACAGCTAGATCCAATGCATGCAGATCGGATATATGCTGTTCTTCGGGAACTGAACGAAACCTATGGCAAGACGATTATTGTAATTGAGCATCATACGGAGTATATTGCAGACTTCTGCAAGCAGGTAATGCTTATGAAGGACGGACAAGTTCAATGGAAGCTGCCTGTAAATGAAGCGCTGCGGCGTGTAGAGGAGCTGCAAAGCTGCAATATCTTTCCTCCGCAAGTTACAATTGCCGCACACCGAATGCAAAAATGTGGTATGCTTGCGGAAAACGCCGTTCTTCCAACCACAGTTGAGGAAGGAAAACAAGTTTTTGTTTCAAAAGCATTTAAAACCGATAAAAAGCCTGCAGCAGCAAATAACCGCGATGATGTCGCTGCGGAATTTAAAAATGTATCAGTATCATATCGAAGCGTTAAGGGAAATCCCCATGTAGTATTTTCCGATCTTAATCTGAAAATTCACAAGGGTGATAAAGTAGCGCTTATCGGTTCAAACGGCGCCGGAAAATCCACGCTTATGAAGATGCTGGTTGGATTGCTCAAACCGTCTTCAGGTGATGTGCTTCTGGACGGAAAAAGCATCCGTACCGTTAAGCCGGAAGCTCTTTCACGGCAAATTTCCATGGTATACCAGAACCCGGAGGATATGTTTATCAAGGATTCCATCGGTGCGGACATTTCCTATGCTATGGAGGTTCGTCATGTAGCTGAAAGCGGAAAAAGAACTGACGAACTGCTGGATCGTTTTCGCCTGACAGAGCTGCGCAGCCGTGACGGCAGACTTCTTTCCGGAGGACAGATGCGCCGGGCAAGCCTTGCCATAGGAATTGCATTGAATCCCGGTATCCTTCTGCTGGATGAGCCAACGGCAAATCTGGATATTGCCACGCGGAAAGAGATCATGCGTACATTGGAGGATATGAAGGAAATAACAGAAACCGTAATTATAGCAACTCACGATATGCAGCTTGTCTGCGAGTGGGCGGACCGTATCATTGTGCTCTGGAACGGTCAGGTAGTGGCGGACGGCAGCCGGGACGAAATTTTTGGAAATCAGGAAATCGTAGATAAGGTAGGCATTCGTCCGCCGGAGATTTTCTCAATGGGACAGGCGATATGTCCCGAATCGCTTTGCTATACCATAGACGATTTTCTGAATAATTTTGAAGGGAGGCACTTTGCTGATGAAAACTGCCAATAAGCTTTCAGAAAGCATTCTGGATAAGCTTTCTATTGATTTTCTGCGCAATCAGGTGCTTAAGAATGCCTACGGCAACAACGACACGGTGATTGCCGGTATGGACCCCCGTATGCTTCTGGTGTGGTATCTGTTCTTCGGCCTTGTTCCATGGTTTGTAAATGATCTGCCTTTTCTGTTAGGTTGTTTTCTTCTGGTAGCTGTTACCACCAGACTGGCTCGTGTGGCAGGGCTTGTGTTGCTGCTGTTCGGACTGGGCGTTTTTTCACAGACGGGTTATCTGCTGGTTGTTACTCTGCTGTTCGGAGGAGACGCCTCGGCAATTGCGCCGATGCTAGTACTGACGCTGAAGGTTGCGACTGTTTCACTGGCGTCCGTCACAGTATTTTCCGGTATGGATCCGGACCGCCTTGCCAACGGACTTATGTGGTTTGGATGTCCGGAGCGTCTTTCCTTTTCCATCTCTTATGCTTATAGGATGCTGCCGCTTTTAATGGAGGAATTCCAGAACGTTCTGCTTTCCTACCGGCTGAGAGGCAATCCTCCGGAGCATGAGAAGTTGCTTGGAAAGATAAAATATCTGATTTATCAGATCAAAGTTATAATCCATTCCTTTTATCCTTTGATGCTCAATACCGCAAAGAGGTCCAGAACCACGGTGGAGGTTCTGGAGATAAAGGGCTATCGCTATGCCGCCGTAAACAAGGACGTAAAAAAGATCAAGCTGTCCTCTTTAAAAGTGACTAACAACGATCTGCTGTTCCTGTCTGTGTCTTTCTTGTGGGTAGCGGTGACTGTCCTTATATCCACGTTGATTTAGATTTATAGGAGAAAAAATATGTTTGTTGATTTTCACACCCACGGAAAACTGGCAAAATATCTGCCCTTTTCAGTTGAATATACCGACTGGCTTCTTAACGAAGCAAAGAATGCCGGTCTGGATGCTATTTGTCTTACGGAGCATTTCAATACTCAGCAGTTTGATGAAGTTTACGGCTACATTGCCTCTAAGGGAATACGCCGCGGAGATGCCTATGTTTTTAACGGACTTAAGGTATTTCCCGGAATGGAGACCGATATTGCCGAGGGCGGACATGTGCTGAGCATAGGTCCGATGGATGCGATACGGGAGTTAAATAAGCGGCTGGAGCCGTACAAAACTAAAGGCTCCTTTCTTCCCGCTTCAGAGCTGATGCGTCTTTTCTCGGAGTATCCTGTGCTGGTAGGCGCAGGACACCCCTTCCGGAAGGGCGGACATATCCCTGAGCTTCCGGAGGAACTGCTGACACAGTTTGATTTTATCGACCTTAACGGAAAGGATATTGCCGAAAACCGTCAGAGAACGGAAAATCTCAGCTATGTGCTGGGAGAGAAACTTCACAAGCCGGTTGTAGCCGGAAGCGATACTCATCAGGCTGTTCAGTACGGATGTATCCGCACCGACTTTGAAAAGGATTTTGACACCTTCGAAGAACTGCAAAAAGAAATGAACGCCGGACGGTATACAATCTGTATTCACCCCGACGCAGCCTTCAAGGTGAAAACAGCCGCGCTTCTGAAACGCTCTCTCAAAGAGATCCATGCGCTGGGAGGAGATTATGTATCGGTGCTGCTGAGACAGAGCGGAGAATCCGCCGCTGTGCAGGCTATCAAAAAAGCGGTATAACCAAGAAAAAAGTCTCCGGAGAACCCAATCCCAGGCGGCTTGTTCAGCGGCAGTTGATTTGTACGGTCATGATTCCGAAGCAAATATTGAAAAATTGGTTGCGTACTACTTCAATATACAAGCAATAAATTTTAAAATACACAGTGAGCTGTTATTTCCGATGTAAAGGAGCTGTATATGTATTTTTCATTTCCGAAAACGCCTGATAAGCTGACTGCGACCGAACAGGCGATTATAGAGTATATTACCGGGCACAGGGATGAGTTTCTCTTTATGACCATAGGTCAGCTGTCCGCCGCACTGACCGTATCGGAAGCTACTATTTCAAGGTTTGCCCGCCATGTGGGCTGCTGCGATTTTAAGCATCTGAAGCGGATCATTATGGAACAGACCGTACAGAAAGGCCCTGCTCGGAAGCTGGCCAACACGCTTCAGACCGGAAGCGACGATTTTCTGACATATTGGATGGAACAGCAGCAATATAATCTGAAAAAAACGTTGGAGCTGCTGGACCGGGAAGAATTTGACCGGGCGGTACAGGCAATCCGGACGGCACGCAGGGTCTTTATTTACGTAAAAAACGCCTCCCGCGCTCCCGCTCAGCTTCTGGAATTCCGTCTGCGCCGAATAGGTATTGACGTTCACAAAATTCCCTCGGGAGGTTCAGAGCTGTTGGAGTGGCTTGCACCCATGTGTTCGGAGGACCTGGTGATCCTCTTTGGCTTTTCCAAGGTATCTTCGGAAGGCCGCGTCATACTGGACTATCAGAAGCGTGCCGGTTATACGACGCTTTTATTTACCGGCAGAGCCTATCACGATGAGGAGCAGAGGGCGGACATCAACCTGCTTGTCTATCGAGGAGAGGAAAACGAATTTCATTCTATGAGTGCGCCGGTAGCAGTTGCCGATGCACTGGTGCTGGCTTTGTCGGCACAAATGGGAACCGACGCGGTAAACAGTCTTGAAACCGTTCGGAAACTTAAAACACAATATGGAAAACGGCTTTGAAAAACGGACAGTCTGTACTAATGACACAGGCTGTCCGTTTTGTCATTATAGGTTCAGACATAACTGCTTACATTATGAGTGTACCGATAAAAAATATAAATTACTCTATTTTCCAATTATTAATGCAAAAATTAACTTAAACGAAAAACAACAGTCCGACTGAAGTTTAATTTTAATAAATAAAGCCTGCGGCATATCCAAACCAAAAATCTAAGAATAAAATGACAAATTCCGCAGATAATAAAAACACAATTCCAAAAAAGCTGCATAAATCACAATGGTACAAATGGAGGTAAAATAATGAAAGCAACAGGAATAGTGCGCCGGATAGACGATCTCGGACGCGTTGTAATACCTAAGGAAATAAGAAGGACTATGCGGATACGTGAGGGCGATCCCCTTGAAATCTACACCAGCAATGACGGAGAGGTAATATTTAAAAAGTACTCTCCGGTAGGCGAGCTTACAGAGGGGGTTTCCCAGGCGGCAGAGGTGATATCCAAGCTTGGAAACGCTCCGGCGGTTATATTTGACAGAGATCATGTTGTCGCCGTGGCGGGAGCGCAGAAAAAAGAATACAGCGAAAGAAGAAATTCTCCGGCGCTGGAAGATCTGCTTGAAACAAGAAAATCCTATTTCTGGGATGAATCCGCTCCCCCGCTGCTGCTTATTGAGGGTATAGACAGTCCGGCAATAGCGGCGGCGCCGATCATTTCGGCAGGTGATGTAATAGGTGCTGTTTCATTCATTAAAAATTCTGAAGATATAAAGCCCGATGAAAATCATATTCTTCTTGCAAAAGCCGCGGCAATGTTTCTCGGTAAATCCCTTGAGGAATAATTAAAACAGCAATGACCTGTTTCGTTTGAATAAACGGAACAGGTCATTGCTATTTTTACCTAAGCAGCCTTTGCCTGAACTTTAAGCCTTTCACTGCGAACAAGCTCAGGATATATATAATACGCTGTTGAAACAACTTATTTATCGGTTGCTGCCGCACAGCATCATCCTTTTTTATGACTTTGATCTATTATGCCGATTATTCCGCACAGAAGTCCGCCTACCGCAAACGCCAGCCAGTTGTACTCCCATACTTGCCAGATGATTCCTGTGACAAGAAAAATTATTGTGGCGACGATCATTATTATTCCGTACCATTTCTGATACGGCGACCAGCCCTCACGTTTTTCTTCCGTTACTTCCTTGGGGGAGTTTTCACGGTTGTACTTTTCAATATCGTATTTATCCTCCTGAACTCCAGCGTAAACTATAATCGACGCTCCCACCGCAACGCAGAACAGGAAAATAAATTGTTCAAGCGCCACCGCTATTCCGGTTTCCCTGCCGTTTGACACAAGCTCGTCTATTCCGATAGTGACAATAAGCCCAATGAAGATAACGCCTATTCCCACCGCTATCATTACAGGGAATTTCCTTTCAAAGGCTTTTATTTCCTCCTGCTTGTAGAAAGGCTTGATTGAAGGATTGCTTTTTACAAAATTTTCGTGATTTATTCCGCTTACTATAAAAGTCAAAGCTGCCGCAAGCACGAATGTCATAAAAACCATTCCGGTTATGCCCTCTTTAACGCCCATACCGTCCAAAAAACCTGCAACGGATACTCCGGATATTATTGTAAATATTCCGGCGGAAAAGCTTTTGGCAAAGCTGTTCATGTGATTATCGTAATCGGCGGAATCCTTGGCGGATTCAACCTCTGCACTGCCTTTAACAAGAGTATCCATTGTGCAGCCGAAAATATCGCATAGCGCAATTATCTTGTCCATTTCAGGAAAGCTTGCGTCCGATTCCCACTTTGAAACCGACTGCCTTGAAACCTCCAGTCTTTCCGCAAGCTCCTCCTGAGTTACTCCTGCGCTCTTTCTTAAAAATTGCAAATTTTGTCCAAAACTCATAATGTTGCCTTTCTTCCGTCGGTTATTTAACATAGCCTCTTCAGACGGACAGACTATGCTGTGAAACTTGATTTATTTCACAGCTAAAGTATACTGTAGCGCCGCCGCAATCTCAACCAATTTTCTGTTGCTTTTAAATATTTTTGTGTAAATCTGCAATTGCATTGACGTAAATACGCATTTTTTAAGGCTCAAGGCTTTCCGCCTGGCTGTACCAGATTTTTACTGAAGCGTCCGACGGCATTCTCCAGTCCCCTCTCGGAGAAAGGGTCACCGTACCGATTTTTGCGCCGTCCGGCAGACAGGAACGCTTGAACTGCTGAGAGAAAAATCTCCAGTAGAATTTCTTCAGCCACTTAAGGATAGTTTCATTACTATATTCTCCGTCAAAGGCAAGTCTGGCGAGACGGTAAACCTTTTTAGGCTCAAATCCCCAGCGTATTCCGTAATACAGGAAAAAGTCGTGAATCTCATAAGGGCCTACAAGATCCTCAGTTTTCTGAGTCATTTCAGTTGCGCTTTCATCTGTCGGAAGCAGCTCCGGCGAAACGGGAGTGTCGAGAATGTCCAGCAGAACCTCTTTAAGAGGCTTGTATCCGCAGGTTTCGGCGTAATACTTCACAATATGCCGGACCAGAGTTTTCGGAACGGACGCATTAACGCCATACATAGACATATGGTCGCCGTTGTAGGTCGCCCAACCCAGAGCCAGCTCCGACAGGTCTCCTGTGCCTACCACAAGACCGCCCACCTGATTTGCAACGTTCATAAGAACCTTGGTGCGTTCTCTTGCCTGACCGTTTTCAAACACAACGCTGTGATCGTTAATGTCGTGACCTATGTCCTCGAAATGCTGTAAAACCGATTTGGTTATATCTATCTCACGGAAGGTAACGCCCAGCGCATTGCAGAGTATTTCCGCGTTTGAACGTGTACGTTTTGTAGTGCCGAAGCATGGCATCGTCACCGCAACGATATCGCTGTGAGGACGCCCCAGCATATCCATAGCCATTATGCATACAAGCAGCGCGAGCGTTGAGTCAAGCCCACCGGAAATACCGATGACCACAGACTTTGAATTAGTATGGGCTATTCTTTTCATAAGCCCGTGGGACTGCATCTGAAGTATAAGATGACAGCGCTGATCCCTCTCTGCGCTGTCGGAAGGGATAAAGGGAGTTCTGAAAAATTTTCGTGTAAGCTGTGTCCTTATCGTGTCAAAAAATATCTCTTCTATGGCAATATTCGTTCCTAGGGCGTTTTTCGGAAGCATTTCGATTTCTCTTGCGGCAGGATATGTGGAAGTCCTGCGGCGCTCGAAAGAAAGCCTTTCCACATCTATCTCGGAAATCGTAACGCCGTTTTCAAACAGTTTGCTTTCAGCTAAAACAGCGCCGTCCTCGGCAATAAGGTTGTGCCCGGAAAAAACCATATCCTGAGTGGATTCACCGTCTCCTGCGGAGCAGTAGATGTACCCGGCTACAAGCCTTGCGGACTGGTTTGAAACAAGCTGTCTGCGGTAGGAATCCTTGCCGATAACTTCATCTGATGCGGAAAGATTGCAGATCAGGGATGCTCCGGCTTTGGCAAGATAATTTGAAACAGGGTCGGACACCCAAAGGTCCTCGCATATCTCAAAGCCTATTGTCAGTCCCGGTACAGAGCCGCAGTTGAAAACGCACTGCTCCACAAAAACTTTCGTATCCTGTCCGGGGACCTCTACTATACCAGGCTCGCCGTCATATGCCGCAAAATGCCTTGCTTCATAAAACTCGCCGTAATTAGGCAGATGAGTTTTCGGAATGAATTTAAGCACCTCGCCTTTCTGGATAACCGCCGCACAGTTATAAAGCTTTCCTCTTGCACGAACGGGACAGCCTACGGCGATAAGCATATCCGATTTTCCAGAAGCTTTTGCGATTTCTGCAACGCCATCCATTGCCCTGTCAAGCAGAGCGTCCTGGAAGAACAGATCCTGACAAGTATAACCAGTTACGCATAGCTCGGGAAAAACTGCAATTTTTACGCCTTTTTCTCTGCATTCGTTTATCTGTCCGATTATTTTTGAAACGTTAAATTCAACGTCCGCTACCTTAATTTCCGGAGTACAGGCGGCGACCTTTATAAATCCATCCTTCATGGCAAAAGTCCTCTCATAAAATATTTGTATTTAGTATACCACATGAAATGCAAAAATGCAACATATCAATATATAAGGAGCTGCGGTTTTGAGTAAATGCAAAACCGTTGTATAAAGCGTCTTATCAACACAAGGAAAATGCAGAATCCGAATAAACCCCGGATTTTTTCCAACAATAAAACAAGGCGCATTGTAACCGTTTTTTAATTGACTTATCGGTGTATTGATTGTATAATTAATGTATCAGAGTCGAAAAATATCAGATAAACGATTTTAAAGTATAAAACGGGAAAGGAGATTCCTTATTTATGGACGGCAAAAACAGAAAAAATACCGGAACCGGCGGATTGCCGGAGGCTGTAAAGGGCACGATCGCTGTTATGATCACCGCGTTGATCGTAGTTATAATAACTATGCTGTTTGCAAGAGGCTTGTTTATATCCAACGCCTCGGATTCCGACCGTAAAACAGGGTGGCTTACTTCTACCGAGCCGCTTGAAACTACTGCTTCCACCGCGAAGGAAACTGCGTCGGAAACTAAAAAGAAAACCTCTGCTGACGATGAATCAGAGGAAGATCCTTATGAGAACGAAGACGACAGTATGAGCGGCGACGTTACCGTTATGACGGTTATAAGCGCGGTTTATCTTCATCCTGAGCCAACGTCCAGTTCGGAAAATCTGCTGGTAATTCCTCAGGGCGCAACGGTAAGAGTATACCGCAATGAAAACGGCTGGCTGTATCTTGATTACAACGGACAGCAGGGATATGCTTATTATACCTTCTTCCAGTAAAAATAATATTGCTGTACGAAAAATGCAAAGCGTTCGGTTATACACAAAAAACTATGTGTAACCGGACGCTTTTTTATAAAAAGTATTTCACACGCTTTACACATTAAATTTAGTTTTATTTTAGGTACGGGCTTTATAATTAAAAAAAGAATTTTCGGAATGCACTCCGTATCTTTCGGATGCCGGAGGAGCGACGTTTAAAGGACAAGGTTCTGCTTGTGGAGGGATATATTATGGAGCTTGTATTGAATGCTGCGGCAGCGGTAATTATTCTTATTATTATATCGGCAGTATCGCTTATGATGTTTGCGCTGCACGTTGATAAGAACTTTAATTTCTATATGAATAAACATCTTGATGAGGTTGACAGAGAATTTAAGCCTTGAATCCTGTTATACATAAAGCCAAGCACGCATCAATTTAGTAGAATTTCACGCATATTACTACGCTATCGTACAACGATTGCGGTAAAGCCGCCGGGCGGTCACAGGTCGTCCCTGCGTATCAGCTGCGTATTTGCACACTTATTGCAGGGATCAGTCTGTGACCGCCCGATGATTATTATAAACGTATTCTATTCTTATGCCGCAGTTCTCTTTATCCTAATACGGTTTATTTAAGCTTTTTCGTCATTGTAACGTGAGGACAGAATTCATCCATATGAATATCCCCATGGCTTTTGTAGCCCAGTCTTTCATAAAAGCCTTCAGCTCTCAGCTGAGCCGAAAGTGATACCTCTGCTGCGCCTTGCTGTTCGGCTTCCCTTTCAAGGGCGCCGACCACCAGAGAGCCGACACTTTTGCCGCGGTATTCCTTTATTACGGCTATTCTCCCGATAACAAAGCCGTCGTTCTCACGGAAAAGCCTGCCCGTCGCTATGGGCTTTTCTCCGTCGAATATAACGGCGTGAAATGCAGATTTGTCCGTTTCGTCGAATTCCATTGTGAAGCCCTGTTCTTTAACAAAAACGGCTTCTCTTATCTGTCTTGCTTCAGGGATATTGTCAAGCCCTCTGCAAAGCTTTACCGTATAGCTCAAAATATCAGCCTCCGTATGAAAATTTACGGCAGACCGTTGAAAACAGACCGCCGTATCGTTTTATTACAGAACCTTTGAAAGAAAATCTTTGGTTCTCTGATTTTTCGGATTGGAGAAAAACTCCTGCGGAGGAGCCTGCTCTAATATCCTGCCGCCGTCCATAAACATTACCCTTGAAGCAACTTCTCTTGCAAATCCCATTTCATGCGTTACCACCACCATGGTCATACCGTCCTTTGCAAGCTGCTTCATCAGATTCAGTACTTCGCCTACCATTTCCGGGTCAAGCGCTGAAGTAGGTTCATCGAACAGCATTACCTCAGGGTTCATAGCCAGAGCCCTTGCAATAGCTATTCTCTGCTTCTGACCGCCGGAAAGCTGACCGGGATAATTGTCCGCTTTATCTGCAAGTCCTACCTTTTCAAGCAGCTCTTCCGCCTTGTCGTCGGCCTCGTCCTTGCTCATAAGTTTTAGCTTTACGGGAGCAAGAGTAATATTTTTTCTGATTGTAAGATGCGGAAACAGATTGAAATGCTGAAACACCATGCCCATTTTCTGGCGCATGAGATTTATCTCTCTCTGGTGCATTGAAGTTATATTTTCTCCGTCAACATAGATTTCTCCCGATGTAGGCTTTTCCATAAGGTTAAGGCATCTGAGAAATGTAGATTTTCCCGAACCGGAGGGACCGATTATTACTACTTTTTCGCCCTGCTTTATAGTTTCGGTAATATCCTTGAGAATGTGAAGGTTTCCGAAGGATTTGTTAAGTCCCTTAACGTCGATCATTCTTAGCCAGCCTCCTTTCGAGTTTCGAAACAAGAGCCGTCATTATCATGACCATTACAAGATAGATAAGCGCTACGGCAATAAGAGGCATGAACGCTTCATAGGTCTGAGATCTTATAAAATCTCCGCCCTTTGTCAGATCCGCAATAGCGATATAGCCCGCTACCGAGGTCTCTTTCAGCAGAACGATGCACTCGTTGGCAAGCGACGGCAGCACATTTTTAAACGCCTGAGGCAGGATTATGTATATCATAGTTTTTGAATAGTTGAGACCGAGGCTTGAACCGGCTTCAAACTGACCGTTGTCAATGGACATTATTCCCGAACGGACGATTTCTGCAACATAGGCAGCCGAATTAAGTCCGAATGCCAGTACAGCAACAAAAATTTTGTTTATCGCTACTGAACCGAAAACTACAAAATAGATGATAAGCAGCTGAACTACTACAGGAGTTCCCCTGATCACGGTCAGATAGATATGGGCGATAACATTCGGGATCTTAAGCTTTCCCGTTTTATCGTGAGTGGTTCTTATTACGGCGATTATAAAGCCCAGAGCCATTCCCAGCATCACCGCAAAAAAGGTTATTATAAGCGTGGTTTTAAGACCGTCCGTAAGATACGTCCATCTGTCCTTTTCTATAAATGTGTCCTTGAATTTCTGAATAAAATCGCTCAATGACTGCACTTCCTTTAATAAAGCGAAAGGCTGTCCGCATTGTAGGATAGCCTTTGTGCCTGATTAATCTTTTCTGACGATAACGACCTGTGTGGCTGTCGTATAAGGGTCTGAAAAGCTTACGTTTTTAAGTCTGTCTTCCGTAACGGTAAGACCTGCCGCGCCTACGTCCGCCTTACCGGACTCAATAGCCGGAATAATTGAATCGAATTCCATATTTTCAATGGAAAGCTCATAGCCCAGAATGTCGCATACAGCCTGCATCATATCTGCGTCTATACCCACGATCTTATCTCCCTCTACGCTTTCGTATGGAGGAAACTCGGCGTTTGTAGCCATAACAAGCTTGCCCTTGTCGTAAGTCGTTCCTTCAGGAGTTTCATAAGGAGTTTTTCCTGCGTCCTCACCTATCCAGTTGCTGATTATTTTATCAAGTGTTCCGTTTTCCTTAAGCGTTTTCAGAGCCCCGTTTATTTCCTCCGTAAGCTCACTGTTTTCCTTTTTAACAGCAATAGCATATTCCTCAACGGCAAAAGCGTCGTCGAGTATCTTAAGATCATCGTTTTTGGAAACAAAGACCTTAGCAGGCTCGTTATCGATCATCACTGCATCGACCTTACCCTGTTTGAGAGCCTGAACTGCGTCCGCACCCTTGTTGAAACGTTCTACCGTAGCATCCTTGACGTCGGAGGTGGCGTATATATCGCCGGTAGTGCCCAGCTGAACGCCTATGGTTTTTCCTTCAAGATCCTCAACGCTGTGGACGGTGTTTTCAGGAACACTTCCGCAGGAGGCAAGCATTGAAACGCAAAGCATTCCTGCAATAACTGCCGAAATAAATTTCTTCATGATAACTCATATCCTTTCAACCTTTTTAAACGATTATTCCAATCATTTTATTATTATAAAGCAAACCCAATTGTTTTTCAAGACCTTTTTTAGCAATTTTAATATACATTTTATTAAAACTTATATTATAGCACGTTCCGAGCAAACTTCTTCCGGTAAAAATTCACGTAAACTGCGTTTAAAAACTTGCCGTTCAGCACTTCTGCGGATCTTTGTCTTGAAAAAGCTGTCCGTTCACCGCTGTAAACATCAGAGAAACATATGCACGGGTATTTACCCGCCGCTTGCTTTTACAGTCCGTAAACAACGCGTCAATCATTTTATAACCCGCTCAAAAAACGTTTGAATAAAACCTTCTGAACTTGAAATCCGGCAGGATCTATGATATAATAACCTTGAAACCAAGTGCTGACGCACTTGACGGAACTTTCAGTTCCGGTTTGCTTCGCAAATTGTTTCAAGAACATTTTATCGTATTAAGGAATCGCCTTACGGCTCTTTTTATGATATAATATTTATTAATTTACAATCAAGTTAGACAAATTACAGTGTGGGATCACATGACTATTCTATTTCCCGGAGTTGGTTAAAATGCGTATCTTATTGGCGGAGGATGAAAGAGATTTAAACAGCATTATTACCCGAAAGCTTACATCTGACGGTTATTCCGTTGACAGCTGTTTCAACGGCAGAGAAGCGATCGACTATCTTGAAGCCGCAGAATACGACGCGGTGATTCTTGATATAATGATGCCGCAGATCGACGGCTTCGGAGTTTTAAGCTATCTCAGACAGAACGGAAAGTCTGTGCCCGTGCTGTTTCTGACAGCAAAAGATTCCGTTTCGGACAGAGTCAAAGGTCTGGACAGCGGTGCGGACGATTACCTCGTGAAACCTTTTTCCTTTGAAGAGCTTGCGGCGCGTTTACGTGCAATGACCAGAAAAAAATTCGGCATGACCGACAATATCCTTAAAGTTGCCGATCTGACTCTGGATACCGCTTCTCATACGGTCAGACGCGGAGAATGTGAAATAAACTTATCCGCAAAGGAATATAATCTGCTTGAATATCTTATGAGAAACCGCGGCATCGTATTGTCAAGAGAGAAAATCGAAAACCATATCTGGAATTTTGACTATGAGGGCGGAACAAATGTCGTGGATGTGTATATAAGCTATCTCAGAAAGAAAATCGACGGCGGCCGTCCCGATAAGCTTATTCATACGGTGCGCGGAAGCGGATATGTGCTCAAGGAAAAGAAATGAAGAATTTATCTGTAAAATTAAAAGTAACCATATGGTTTTCGGTGATAATGATTTTTATTATCGCTGTGACATTCTGCATTATTCTGTGGGCAAGCAGCTCGGTAATGCAGAAAAATATACAGGACAATCTGGTTGAAACCGTAGAGGACAATGTTGACGAAATTGAATTTTTTAAACAAATACGCGATTCTGAGACCGACCATGACGACGATCAGTATATTTCCTATAAAGACGGATATCTAGAAATAGACGACGATTTTCTTGATAAGGTAAACGGCGTTTTTACCGCGCTTTATCAGGATAACGGCACGCTTCTTTACGGTGAAAATCCGCTGACAATGGCAACGGCGGATATAGCCTTTTCGGACAGAACCATTCATAGAATAAAATCGGACGGCATAGTTTACTATGTGTTTGACTGCAAGCTTTCGGCTGACGGAACAGAGGAGCTGTGGCTTCGCGGACTGGTTTCGGAAAATCAAGGAACACAGCAGCTTACTTCTATAATAAGGATCTCTGCAGTTGCGCTGCCCTCCTTGCTTTTGCTGGCTGTGATCGGCGGCTACTGGATCGCAGGCAGAGCGCTCAGACCCGTTCAAAAAATCACCGAAGCTGCGTCGCAGATCAGTCAGGGCCGCGATCTGAATAAGCGTATAGGTCTGGGAAAGGGAAACGACGAGCTTCACAGGCTTGCAAATGTTTTCGACGATATGTTCAGCCGGCTTGACGAAGCCTTCAAGACCGAGCAGCGGTTTACATCAGACGCATCTCACGAACTTCGTACTCCTATGTCTGTGATAATGGCTCAGTGTGAATATTCTCTGGAGAAGCCTCGAACCAATGAAGAATACGCGGAGGCTCTTACGGTAATCCAGCGGCAGGGAAGAAAAATGTCGCGGCTTATTGAGGATATGCTGTGCTTTGCACGAATGGAGCAGAACGAAAAAAGCTATCCCCTTGAAAAGCTTGATTTTTCAGAGCTTGTAGGCGATGTATGCAGTGATATGTCGCTTATAAAAGATAAGAATATCACGCTTAAATGGCACACCCGATCTGATGTATTCATATCAGGAAACCGTATGCTGCTGACAAGGCTGCTTACTAATCTTATAAGCAATGCTTATCGTTACGGAAGGCAAGACGGTAAAATCATCGTCACGCTGGAAGCAGATGAAGAAATTCTTCTGAAAGTAGAAGACAACGGAATCGGAATTCCCGACGATCAGCAGAAGAAAATTTTTGAACGTTTTTACAGAACGGATATGTCCCGTAACACAGAGGGTACGGGGCTGGGTCTTGCAATGGTCAGGGATATAGCCGATTATCACGGCGGATATGTTGAAGTATCCTCAAAGGTCGGAACGGGAAGCATATTTTCTGTGCATTTTCCGCGCTTTTAAAAAATAATTCGTTCTAATGTTCCTTTAATCTTTGTTATTTATAATATAGGTACAATGATGAAAGGAGTAATCTACCATGAAAAGAATCAAGAATTTATTCAGCACACCAAAGAAAGCGGTTATATCAATTATCTGCATAGTAATTATTGTTCTGATCGCGGCGGCTGCCGTGGGCGCGATCGTTATCAAAAGCACTTTTATCGGCAAAGATGAAGCGGAGAAAATTGCCCTGGCAGATGCAGTGTTGAACGAATCCGATGTTTCGGGTCTGAGAGCAAGACTCGGTTTTGACGACGGTCGTTTCTGTTATGATGTGGATTTCTACAGCAGCGGAACAGAATACGAATACAGTATTCTGGCAAAGGACGGAGATATAGTTTCAAGAGATATTGAGGGAAACAGCGTAACAAGCTCTAATGAGCAGAACCTTTCGTCACAGTCCGACAGCCGTGCTTCCGTATCTTCCGGCGAAACACAGCAGACAGACAGCAACGCCTCTTCGGCAGATTCGGAAAAGCCTGTTCAGGCTGAAACTAATTCGTCGCAATCAAATTCCGAACAGAGCGGCGTAATTTCAGAGGATGAAGCAAAAGCGGCAGCTCTTGCCGACGCCGGACTTGCCGAGAGCGATGTTACTTTTATCAAGGTTAATCTTGATACTGACGATTTTATAACGGTGTATGACATCGAATTTTACACCTCCGACACGGAATACGATTATGAAATAAACGCCTCCGACGGAACGGTAAAAGGAAAAAGTACCGAAGCTTTTAACGTTCAGGCAAACGGCGGCAATACAAACGGTTCAGATTCGTATATAGGTGTTGACAGGGCTAAGCAAATCGCCCTTGACCATGCCGGGTTCACCGAATCCCAGGTGCAGTTTTCAAAGGCAAAACTTGAAAACGACGACGGAATAGTGGAATACGACGTATCCTTCTATTACAACGGCATGGAATATGACTACACTATCAATGCGGTATCAGGCGATATTATCGAATTTGACTACGACCGCGGATAATGTACCGACATTACAAAAAATTCAACCAGTATCCCTCGGCGATTGCCGGGGGATTATTTATTTGCTTGCACTTAATTCCGCGGCGTATTTTAAACTATGGTTTTACAATTTTATTTGCACTCTTTCTTGCATTTCGTATCGTGTTGTGATAAAATATATATGAAAACACGATTTTACGTTGGTATATGCTCGAAAGACAGTTTCTTAAAGAGCGTTGCATTTATTTTGATACTTAGAGGTAATATTATGATAAACAAAAACGACCTGCCGGCATGTCCGGTGGAAACCACATTGATGCTTATAGGAGATAAATGGAAGGTGCTTATTATCCGTGATTTAATGACGGGTACAAAACGTTTCGGAGAACTGAAAAAATCGGTCAGTGGTATATCTCAAAAGGTCCTTACCGCAAATCTCCGCAGTATGGAAGAGAACGGTCTGCTGATAAGAAAAGTCTATCCCGAAGTACCGCCGAGAGTTGAATATACTCTTACTGAGCTTGGCGAGAGTATGCAGCCTATTCTTGATTCTATGGCGGAATGGGGTATGAATTTTAAGCAGAGCTTTAATGAAAACTCTTGAATACCAGTATAAAAATACAGGCAATACCGACTTTGCGCGGTATTGCCTGTATTTTTATTGTTCACAGCAAATAATCAATACTGTAAATTATGTTGATAAATCAATATTTCTTACGGCATCCCTGACCTTTAGAACAAATGTCGGCGAAACTGAAAGTTCGTCTATTCCCATTCTTAAAAATGTTTCCGTAAGGGTAGTATCTGCCGCAAGCTCTCCGCAGATACCTATCCATGCTCCGTTCTTGTGAGCATTTTCGGCGCTCATTTCTATCAGGCGCAGAATAGCTTCATGATGCGTATCGCAGAATTGCTCGATATCTGGATTCTGTCTGTCACAGGCAAGGGTATACTGCGTCAGGTCGTTTGTGCCGACGCTGAAAAAGTCCACCATAGGCGCAAGCTTATCACTGATGATCGCAGCCGCGGGAGTTTCAATCATAATTCCAAGTTCCACCGATTCGGAATATGCTATTCCCTGATCCTTAAGCTCAGCTCTTACTTCTCCGCATATTGCAATAATCCTTTCAACCTCCGAAACGCTTGTGATCATAGGAAACATTATTCCGAGATTTCCGTAAACCGACGCTCTGAACAACGCTCTCAACTGGGTTTTGAAAATTTCGGGACGGGTCAGACAGATCCTGATCGCGCGATAGCCAAGCGCAGGATTCTCCTCCTTTTTCAGATCAAAATAATCTACCTGCTTATCCGCTCCGATATCCAGAGTCCGTATAATGACCTTTTTTCCCGCCATGCTTTCGAGAACTCTTTTATAGGCGGTAAATTGCTGCTCCTCGGTAGGATAACTGCTGTTTTCAAGATAAAGAAATTCACTTCTGAAAAGACCGATGCCGCCCGCATCGTTTAAAAGCACTGCTCCGATATTGTCAACGCTTCCGATGTTAGCGTAAATGTTGATTTTAGTACCGTCAAGAGTTATGTTTTCCTTGCCTTTAAGCTTCTGTAAAAGAAGTTTTTTCTCCTCGTCGGCTTTCTGCTTTGACAAAAGCGAAGCTTTTGTAGCGTCGTCGGGATTTACAAACACCTCTCCCGTAAATCCGTCTACTATTGCTTCATCTCCATCGTTGATCTGCGAAAGAAAATCGTCGCCTGCGCCTATAACCGCCGGGATATTCATATTTCTCGCAAGGATCGCCGTATGCGAATTTGAAGAACCGTGAGCGGTAACAAACGCAAGGACCTTGTCCTTATCCAGCGAAACGGTTTCGCTGGGTGCAAGGTCGTCCGCACATACTATCATTTTTCCTTCCGTATTCGTTCCGCCGGCCGCCGTTCCGTTAAGATTTGCAATGATCCTGTTTGAAATATCCTTTACGTCGGCGGCGCGCGCCTGCATATATACGTCGTCCATTGACGAAAACATATCTGCAAAATTGTCCGCCGTTACAGCAACTGCATATTCGGCGTTTACTTTTTGCGTTTCGATTATATTTTCGATGGACTCGTTGTAATCCTCGTCCTCCAGCATCATCATATGAATCTCAAAGATCTGCGCGTTGGTTTCGCCCACTTCCTTCAGAGCTTTTTCGTATATAGACTGAAGCTGTTGGGATGAAGCCTCCTTTGCGGACTTTATCCTTGCCTTCTCTGCACCTGTATCCTCAATATGAACGCGCTTTACGGAAACGTCCTGCTTTTTGAAAATTGAAATTTTTCCGATTGCAACCGCTCCGTAAACGCCTTTACCTGTATATTTTACCATAACTGTTCACCCCGTATCACAACAACGGCAGAAAAACCTTGCCGCTGTAAATTTATTATTCGCCGAATCCCGATTCAAACATCCCGACAATTTCATCAAGCACTGCCTGCTCGTCTGCGCCTTCGCAAACGATCTCAACCTCACAGCCCTTTTTCATACAGGCGGCCATGATCTGCATCGGAGCTTTTGCCTTTATGGTCTTTCCGTTTGCGTAAAGTATCACTTCGCAATCCGGGTGATCCTTCACTGCTTTTGCAAGGACTCCCGCAGGCCGCATATGAAGTCCTTGCTCGTTAATTACCGTTACTGTCTTTTTTACCATGATGAATCTCTCCTTTTTATTATTGTTACTCAAATTATACTTATTATGAAATGTCGCTTACAGTCTTTTTCTTAAGGATCGCCAGCATAACCATTCCTACCAGCGAGCCTATCGCAAGCGAAAGAATATACAGCGGCCAGTTGCCTACTACTGCGAATACGAATACTCCGCCGTGAGGCGCCATAAGAGTACAGTTAAACGCCATTGAAAGTCCGCCGGCTGTTGCTGCGCCTACGATGCAGGCAGGTATTACTCTCAGCGGATCAGCCGCAGCATAAGGAATAGCTCCTTCAGTTATAAAGCTCAGTCCCATAATATAGTTTACCGGACCGTTCTTTCTCTCTTCATCTGTCCATCTGGATTTAAAGAACGTTGTAGAAAGAGCTATCGCAATAGGAGGAACCATGCCGCCTATCATTACCGCCGCCATAACGTCGTAGCTTCCCGAAGCGATCGCCGCCGTTCCGAATACGTAAGCCGCCTTGTTGAAAGGACCGCCCATATCTATAGACATCATTCCTCCAAGAATGCAGCCCAGAACTATTTTGCTTGAGTTGCCCATATTTTCAAGGAAGTTTGACAGCCCCGTATTTATCATTCCCATAAACGGATTTACGGCGCACATAATCACTGCTATGATTCCAAGTCCCGCAAGCGGATATATCAATACCGGCTTTATTCCGTTCAAAGCCTTTGGCATTTTATCGCAGAGCCTTTCAATACCCAGCATAAGGAATCCGCCGGCAAAGCCTGCAAGAAGCGCTCCTAAAAATCCCGAGGGAACATCTCCGGCTACGTTTGTAAAGGTAGAACCTGTCGAAGCAAGATATCCTCCTACCAGACCTACCAGAAAACCCGGCCTGTCAGCAATAGACATTCCGATGTAGCCTGCAAGCACAGGAATCATAAAGCTGAAGGCAAAGTTGCCGATAGTCTTGAAAAATTCAGCCGCCGCCGTGTAGGTGCCAAACGTGCTGTCCTGCGGCGCTCCTGCAATGGTATCGATAAGAAAAGCCAGCGCAATAAAGATACCTCCTGCAACCGTAAACGGAAGCATATTTGAAACGCCGTTCATTAGATGCTTGTAAATCTTCCTTCCGAAGTTCTCACCATCGTCCGGGTTTTCGGAGGCAACCGTTCCCGTATGGTGATATTCCGGAGCGTCTCCCGATTCGATCCTGTTTATAAGCTCCTCCGGGATTTTAATGCCGTCCGAAACTTTTGTACGGATAACCTTTTTGCCGTCAAAACGTGACATTTCAACCGTTTTGTCTGCGGCAACGATAATTCCGTCGCATTGTGCGATCTCTTCTTTTGTCAGAACGTTTTTTGCCCCGCCTGAACCGTTGGTTTCGACCTTTATCGTAACACCCAGCTTTTTGCCCGCCTTTTCCAGAGCCTCAGCAGCCATATAGGTATGAGCTATTCCTGTGGGACAAGCAGTTACGGCAAGAACCCTGATCCTTGCGTCAGTTGCGGCTTCTTTCTCAGGCTGGTCAGGATATTTTTCACTTTCCATATCGTCTATGACTTTCAAAAACTCGTCTTTGTCCTTTGCATTAAGAAGCTTTTCTCTGAAATCCTCGTCCATAAGGATCGTCATAAGTCGGGAAAGAACTTCCAGATGTACGTCACCGTCATTGGGAGCCGCAATCATAAACAAAAGATTTGACGGCTCGTCGTCCATAGCTTCATAATCAACCCCGTCAGGAACGGTCATAGCTGCAAGAGACGGAGCTTTTACTGCCGAACTTTTTGCATGAGGAATAGCTATCCCCTCTCCTACGGCAGTAGAACTCATTTCCTCCCTTGCAAGAATGCCTTTTTTGTATTCTTCTCTGTCGGTAATTTTTCCGCTATTAACCTGAAGCGATATCAGCATATCAATCGCTTCAGCTTTGCTTTTGGGTGAAGCATTCAGCTGAATACTTTCTTTGCTGAGTAAATCAACAATACGCATATAATCTCCTCCATCCGTTTTTATCTGACCGTTTTGACAACCCGTTTATCAGTTATTACGCCGGCTGCCCAACGGGTCGGTTAATTTATTTTACAGACCTCACAACTGTTCAAGAAGCCTGTATATTTCATCTTTCTGCGCCAGTCCGTCTGAAAATGCGGTAGCACCTCCGGCTGCGGTTCCAAGCTTAAGAGCGTATTCGTAATCGCCGTCAAGAGAACCTGCAATAAACCCTGCGACCATCGAATCGCCTGCGCCAACGGAATTTCTTACCGTTCCCTTACATACACCGCAGGTATGGACTCTGCCGTTTTCGTCTATCAGTACGGCGCCGTCCCCTGCCATTGAGATAAGCACATTTACTGCACCCATTTCCTTAAGCTTTTTGGCATATTCGATTATTTCGTCAACGCCCGTAAGGGTTACGCCAAACATTTCTCCCAGCTCATGATTGTTGGGCTTGATGAGAAAAGGTTTATATTTCAATACGTTCAGCAGCAAATCCTTTGTTGCGTCTACGACAGCTTTTATATTCTTTTCCAAAAGATATTCAAGTATTTTTTCGTAAATATCCGACGGAAGGGTATTAGGAATACTTCCTGCCAGAACAAGAGTATCTCCGTTTTTAAGACCGTCAAGCTTTTTATAGAGTTCGTCAATAGCTTCATCACTGATTCTGGGGCCCTGACCGTTAAGCTCGGTCTCCTGTTCGGATTTGATCTTTACATTAATTCTTGAAAATCCGTCGTTAAGATAAACAAAGTCAGTTTCAACACCCTTTGCATTGACTCCTTCTTCAATGGCTCTGCCTGTGAAGCCCGCCGCAAAACCCAGAGCTTTTGACTTTATTCCCAGCTCACTTAACACAAGCGAAACATTGATTCCCTTTCCTCCGAAATAAATTTCCTCTGATTTCGAACGGTTTACCTTTCCGACATTCATTTCATCCGTTCGCACGATATAGTCCACCGCCGGATTAAAAGTAACAGTATATACCATTTATAAAACCTCCTTTATTGACGCTTCCGTAAGATATTTTTTATCCGGAAGCTTATCTGTAATTATCTTTCCTCTATTCAGTGCAGAAAATGTAACTGCTGTGACCTTATCAAACTTAGAATGATCCGCAAGGAAATAAACCTCCTTGCTGCGGCTTATTACAGCTGTTTTAACGGAAGCCTCGCTTTTATCCGGAGTCGACAGTCCGGCAGAAACTGAAATTCCGTTTGTTCCCATAAAGCATTTGCTGAAATTGTAATTCTGCAAGGAAATAACACATTCGGCTCCTACGATCGCTTCCGTAGTCAGTTTTATCTCTCCGGCAGGTATAAAGACTCTGAAGCCTTTTTGAGCAAGTTTTTTAGCGTTTATAAAAGCATTAGTAACGAATGTGACGTTTTTTGACGGGATATAATCGATCATTTTTTCAGTTGTTGTTCCTGCGTCGATATATACAAAATCCCCCTCCTCGATAAGCGAGGCTGCATATCTTGCAATTGCAGTTTTTTCTTCTATAAACAATGACGCTTTTTCTTCGACGTTATGTTCGTACGGCGAAAAGCTTTCGTTTAAGGAAATCGCGCCGCCGTGAACTTTGGTAAGCAGACCCCGCTGAGCAAGCTGATTGAGATCTCTTCTTATTGTGGATTCAGACGAATCAAGCATTGCGCACAGATCTTTAAGCTTTACAACGTGCTGTCTGTTGACAGTATCAAGTATAATTGAATGACGCTCTTCAGTAAGCAATGTTATCTTCTCCTTTTAAACGAATTTGAAACTTATTGATTTCTTCTGATTTTATATTAGCACATACGCAAATCAAAATCAAGCATTTTCAGTCAAAAACATTCATTTCGCTTCAAATATTGGTTGCTTGCACAATTCAAAATCGCTATATTTGTGAAAATTGCACATATTATGATTACATTGTGGAAAATAATTTTCTTTATTGTCATTGGCATTGAATTATAATCCGGGAAGACATCCTGAAATCCGGTCTTGAGATATTGAAAACATTCATTTATATTATGTTTCATGCAATATCCGGATATATACCAGGTAAAAAATATTGTCTGACGCTTTTTTGCCAGTTGATTTTAAATATTCAATAAAACTGCCGCAAGGCTCAATCCGAGCTTTACGGCAGTTTCATAATCAGTATTAAATCAATAGTTTTATCGAGCCAAGAACAAATGCAATCAGCATTTGACGGATATGCCGATTGCGAAGCATCGCCTTAGCAGCATCGGTCACTCATTATTTTTTCTTATCAGTCTGAATCTTGATCTTTTTGATTCAATTATTCCATCAGCCCGAAGCTTGCTTATCTCCGCCGACATTGCGCTGCGGTCTACTTCAAGAAAATCGGCAAGCGCCTGTCTGTCGTATGGTATTGTAAAGGTATCGCTGCCGTGAAGCTTTGCTTGCGACAATAAAAAGGCCATAATTTTTTCACGTGTAGTGCGTTTGGAAATAATCTCTATTTTTTCGTTAAGCTTCAGATTTTTTTCAGTTACAAGGCGCAGCAGATTATTTGTCAGCTTTGTATAAAATGAGTTTTTGTCAGGGCTTTCATTCAGAATATTTTTCAGTTTAACAAGCATTATTCTGCTGTCGGCTGCTGAAACAACGCTTACCGGCATATACTTTGTATCTGAAAACACAAATACCTCCGCAAAAATCTGCGGAGAACCTACAAGCGCAATAATGCTTCTATTGCCGTAATAATCATTTCTGATAACCTGCACCGCACCTGAAAGAACAATTCCGATCGCTTCTGCATTGTCACCTTCGGCGATCACCGTCTGATTTTTTGAAAACTCCTGAATTTTTGTATGCAGGCTTGTCAGGATAAAGTTAAGCTCCTCTTCGCTCATATTATTGAATAGAGGACATTTCTTCATAAGCTCAAAATCTTTTTTCATATTTTTTGTCCTTTGTTGGATTTACAACATACTTACACTGATTATTATACTATAATTTAATCACAGAATCAATCATAAAAGCAATTCTGAGCAAAAATTTCGGAGGTAAAAAATGATAAGAAAAATCATCAGAATAAACGAAGAAAAGTGCAACGGCTGCGGAGCCTGTGCAGCTGCCTGTCACGAAGGTGCAATTGAAATGGTTGACGGCAAAGCAAAACTTATGCGCGAGGATTACTGCGACGGTTTGGGCGACTGTCTCCCTGCCTGTCCCACAAATGCCATATCATTTGAAGAGCGCGAGGCTCCGGCATATAATGAGGAAGCCGTACGTAAAGCAAAAATTAAAAAGCAAGCGGCAGATCTTCCCTGCGGATGTCCGGGAACTCACTCAAAAATAATAACCAGAGCAGATACAACCGATATAAATACGGTCGCACCTGTATCAAGCCGGCTTTCACAGTGGCCGGTACAGATCAAGCTTGTTCCTGTTAATGCGCCGTACTTTGACGGGGCCAATCTGCTTATTGCAGCCGACTGTACGGCTTACGCATACGGAAATTTCCATAACGAATTTATTCGAGACAGAATAGCTCTTATAGGCTGTCCCAAGCTTGACGATGGCGACTATGCGAATAAACTGACAGAGATCATAAAGAATAACGATATTAAAAGCGTTACCGTTGTGAGAATGGAGGTGCCATGCTGCGGCGGTATTGAAAACGCCACCAAAAAAGCTTTGCAGCAAAGCGGTAAATTTATTCCTTGGAGAGTTGTGACGATAACTACAGACGGCAGAGCAATCGATTGATCCGCAGTTCAATAACACGATAACAGGTTTTGAAAATCAGACCGGTATTCAGAACCTGTTTTTCTGAAAAATTTTTCATAACGAAAATGACAGCCGCAAACGCTGTTTAAAAGCGGCGGCAGAAAACTTACAGACTATCGGTCTTATACCTTTGGCTGCACTGAACCTTAGCTTTAATAAGTTCCATACTATGACCATCAAAAAAATTGTAGCAGTTTTTGCTTTCCTATCATAGTCTGTAATAGGGGAGGTGAACTGATATGAAAGAGAAAAACGAAAGCTGTGTTGAGCTGAACATTTATGTTGAATGTGATAAATGCTCTAAGTCCGAGCCGAAGGTATCATGTCCCGAAGATAAAGACAACGACAATGAATCCTGCGTTAAAATAAACGTGTTCGTTGAATGCGACGGCAAGAAACGCAGATACACTGTCTGATGCGATAACCTTATGACCGCTGATTTTTCAGCGGTCATTTTTCTTTTAAGTCCGGTCAAGTCAGCTAAAAGTCCGATTTATTGCGTTTAATTTCAAAAAATAAAAAAAGCCGCCGAAGCGGCTCTGAAACAAATCAATTATGCAAAAGCTTCCTTCCCGAACCAATCTCAAAGTGGTACATCACTATTCCCAGGTCAACCTTGGAATAAAAACCACCCGTTGGTTTTACCGAAACCTTATCGTTATTCAGCGTAAACAAAAACTTTTGCTGATTCATGGCGGTCGGAGCGAGTACTGCGCACTCCATTCCTTTTCTGAACCAGTCGGGCATTTCTCCCTTTACCTCGCAAAGCTGCTCGATCGGCTTGCTTACATGCGCAGTTCCCTGCGTTTCCCCGTAACCCAGCGACAGAACGCAAACCAGCTTTTCATCGCTTTCTACTGTGCATCTGCTTTTTCTTTTACTGAAGGTCATAGCGACCCAGCAGGTGTTAAGACCCAGCTGCTGCGCTTTCAGTGCGATTCGTTCGCCGTAATAGCCAAGCTTTACATCAAGATCGGGAGCTTTCTTTCCCACAAGCGCAATATAATTCTTTACGCCGCTGAACTTACCATAATGAGCCATAAATCCTCCGAACGCTTCAGGCTCGTCCGTTACAAGCTGAATATGAAGTCCGCTTTCGCTGTTGCATTCCGATATTTCTTTCTCAAGTACGCAAATAATATCCTCAGGAATAAGTTTGTCAAGATAGCTTCTTACCGAATGACGATTTTTGATGGCTTCATAAATATCCATTTGAAAAACTCCTTTATTGTATTTTGATTTTTACTATTCTTCCTCGCCGAGATGATTATCGGGATAATTTATCTGTGACGCACAGCAAATGATTCTATCTATATGATCAATAAGCTTTTTCAGCTTTTTCCATTGATTCTGATCTGCACTGATATAATAAAAATTCATCGTACCCTTTCGCCGCATGGATACGATTCCCGCTTCCTTTAAAATCTGCAGATGATGGGAAACCGCAGGCCGCGACAGGTGAGTTTTTTTCGTGATCTCTCCCACACGGATTCCCACCTCTTCACTCAGCAGAAGCGTCATTAATATGCTTTGTCTTGTTTCATCGCCCAATGCAATAATGGCTTTGCGGCATTCAAGAAACTCTTTTGCCAGCGACTGCCGTTCTTCTGCGCACTTATCCATAACTATCCTCCGGCGTATAGTTTATTTACTTAAACTATTATACCATGTTTTTATAAAAAATGTTCAATGGTAAAGAAAATAAAGACAGATATATTTTATATTTCTCCGATCGATTCCAGCCACTTCACCGTATCCGTTATTGTTTCTTTTATGCTTCTGGTTTTATAATTAAGCTTTTTTCTCGCTTTTTCGTTGGAAAAATTAGCGTTGGAGGTAAGCGTGTACAGCGAATATTTTGTATAAAGAGGCGGTTGATTTAGAAGCTTGTAATAAATTTCGGATAACGGAGCGGTCAAATTAGCAAACCATAATGGTAAAATTGTTTTTATCTTTTTTGTATTTCTTACTTCGCTGACGATATCAAGCAGCTCTTTAACTGTGATATATCGGTTTGACAGTATGTAACATTCACCTTTTTCGCCGTATTTGCATGCGTTTATTATACCGTCGGCAACATCCCTTACATCCACAAAATCATAGCCTCCGTTTACGCACGCTTTTAATTTTCCGTTAGCATAATCCAGTATCAGCTGCGTCAAATGACTTCTGCCGAAATCGTAAGGTCCTATAATCCCGGACGGATGAAGGATGCAGGCGTTAAGATTTTTTTCTTTAATCGTTTTAAGTACGTATTTTGCGGCTTCGGCTTTTGTTTTGGCATATTCGCCCACGACCTTACCGGGATCAAAATCGCTTGTTTCGGTAATAACTGCGTTACCGGGTCTTTCCGTAATAGCATGCACACTGCTTACATACACCAGCTTTGCGTTCTTCTCCAATACTTTTCTGACAATGTTTTTAACGCCATTTACGTTGACTTCGCGCACTCTTGGATCGTATCTGGTTTTGATATATACTATAGCGGCACAGTGAACGACGATTAATTCGGAATCGGCGTCAGTTTCAAATATTTTATCAAGCGAATCCGGTCTGGTGACATCTCCGTAATAAGTTTTACAATTCACGCCTTTAAGAGAATTAATTTTGTCATCTGGAAGAACTAATGCGCGTACTTCTCCGTACTTTACCAGTTTACGAACGACATTGTTTCCTAAAAAACCGTTAGCTCCTGTAACAATAAAAATTTTTTTCATTGCAATCACTCCGCAGCTGTCATTGTTCTATATATTAAATATATCATAAAAAACCGGAATTTTCAACACTTGAATCAATAAAGCGATAAAATATTCCGGTTTATCATAAGAAAATTGGAATGAAACAGTAGTTTTATTTTATATATTTTCCGAGCTGTCAATGATGCGTAACAAAATGCGGATTTCGGTAATCAATCGCCGGTGTGACCATTCCAAACAGGCCTTTGCCTGCAAAACGCAAAAAAGAGGAAGCCTGACCGAAGTCAGACTTCCTCTGCTATCATAACAAATCCAAAACAATGCTTCGCGAAAAATAAAATGTTCGGATTTGCACTATTTGGCAAATAACTATAACCTTGATAGAAATCTCAAAGGGGTGCACTTTGGAACATGATTGCACCCCTGCCGAAGTCGGGTATAAGCCGAAACACACCGGCAAACCGGAATTTATAACTGTAACTCTTCTATAAATGTCTGAATACGTTCGGTCACTAATTCACTTTTTTTCAAAGAGACCAATTCACTTCTGCTTACCCACTTATATGCGATGGTTTCTCCATCCTGCAAGGTAATACAGTCTTTATTACAATTTGTAACGCACAAAAACTCTACATAAATTGTATCATTACTTCTCATTCGTCCTACTTCGACTAAGTTATCAGACTTAATCCCCGTTTCCTCTTGGAGTTCTCTGATTGCACAATCTAAAGGAGACTCATTCTGTAATGCTGAACCTCCCGCTGTGGCTTCCCACATACCACCAAAATGCTTACGTACATCCCGTTGCATTAGTAAATAGCTTCCATCTGTATGTTTCACAATAATATCGCAAACTAAATGGAAAAGCCCCTCTGGGATTGCTTCTCCTCTTATCAATGTTGTATTATGAACCTTATTAAAATCTTTATCATAGGCATCCCAAATTTCCATGCGACTTTACCTCCGCAAATCCCTATTTTTCACAATCATTTTATCATAAAACAAAGTGCGCAGCAAGAAAAACAAAAGAAAACCCACCGCAATTCTATCAAAATTACGATGGACTTTTGGTGGAGCATAGGGGATTCGAACCCCTGACCCCCACACTGCCAGTGTGATGCGCTCCCAGCTGCGCTAATGCCCCGGATATTTGTGATTGAAGTAGTAAAAAAGCATTCACAAGGTGAATGCCGTTTAAATTTTGGTGGGAGAGGATGGATTCGAACCATCGAAGCAAATGCAACAGATTTACAGTCTGCCCCCTTTGGCCACTCGGGAACTCTCCCAAAATCAATTTATGGAGCTGGTGGACGGACTCGAACCCCCGACCTGCTGATTACAAATCAGCTGCTCTACCAACTGAGCTACACCAGCTTATTCCGGCTGCCGCAACATTAATAAGTATACCACAATTGCAGAAGCTTGTCAATACCTTTTTATCAGATTTACACATTTTTTTGCGATCAATCAGACAGCTTAATTATTATACACCTATTTTCTTGAAATGTCAAGCGCTAAACGTTTTTTTGTCAACGTATACAATTAAACATATTTATATAGCACATATATTGTGCACAATACATGTGAATGCTGCAAATCAGCCCAAATTATTTTACAGAATTACTTTTACACTTAAGTTTTTCTGCCTATGCTATAATCTGAGCTGACTCACAGGTGCGGACTTTTACTTCAATCGGAAAGCAGTCAATTCATGGCGGCCTCACGTTGTTTAACCGACTTACGATTTCTTCCGGCAAAAAATAAAAGTACAAGCCCTATTATCGCCACCAATAATTCCGTCGCCGGAAAAGCGCACCATACGCCGCGTATCTTTCCGATACGGGAAAGCAGGAAGGCCATAGGGATAATCACAAGAAAGCCGCGCAGAACAGAAATTATATGCGCCGGCAGAGGACGTTCGGTAGAGGTAAAGTATACGGAAATAATAATGTTAAATCCGGCAAACGGACAGGCAATAAAGTACAGACGCAAGCCTTTCGCAGCAATGCTTTGCAGCATTGCGTTCTGTTCGCTGTTAAAAATGCTTGTGATCTGCGAAGCGCCGAAAAACACTGCTGTATAAATAACAGCTGAAAATATCAGCATTGCAGTCAGCGCATACCGCAGTATAGCGTTAATATCCGCAATTTTATTCATTCCGTAGCTTCGGCTGATAATAGGCTGGATCCCCTGCGCTATGCCTGTGTATATAGCGATGATCACCAAAGACAGATTTGCAATAACTCCGTAAGCCGCAACTCCGACATTTCCCTCAAGTTTCAGGATAATCGAATTGAATACGATCATCACTACTCCGGAGGAAACTTCCGTAACCAGCGAAGGAACGCCGCTGGAAAAAATCCTGGTAAACAGCTTTCCCGACGGTCTGCATTTTACAAAATGAAACCGGTTTTTTCTGCGGATAAAATGAGGCGACAGAATAAGCATACTGAATATCGGAGCCAGACCTGTAGCAAAAACTGCTCCGAAAATCCCCATGTGACAAGGAAAGATAAACACCCAGTCCAGTACTACGTTTGACAAGCTTCCGCCGATCATCGCCGCCATAGAAAGCTGCGGAGCTCCGTCGTTGCGGACAAAGCACAGCAGCACGTTGTTCATCAGAAAAGCAGGTGAGAACAGCAAAATCACCTGTAAATAGGTTTTTGACATATCATATACGCTTTCGTTCGCACCGAACAGCGAAGCTATAGTTCCGGAAAAGAAAATACCTGACAACACAAAAAACACCGCAAAAGCAGCGGCAAGATATACAGCGTTGGTAAAGGTCCGATCAGCGGCTTTATGCTCATTCTGACTCTTCTGAATGGAATATTTTGTGCCTCCTCCCATTCCGATCATAAGTCCGCTTCCGTGAATAAAACTATAAACCGGGATAGCAAGATTGAGCGCTGTCAATCCGTTTGTGCCGAGTCCCTTTGAAACAAAGAAAGTGTCCGCCAATATATAACATGAAAGCCCGATCATTCCCATTACATTCAATGACGAATATTTGGCAAAATCCCGAAAACAACTTGACTTAGTCATAAAAACCTCCTTATATACTGCCTGCACAGCCGATAAATACATAAGGCATTGGTTTCGTATCTCCAACGGCCTAACGATACGAAACCAATGCCTTATAGCTTACCCGGCGGCAAGCAGAATATTTTTTATCATTATACCACAAACATATTTTATTGTCAAATCTTTTTTGCTGAATAAAAACCAGCGATCCCAATTAAAATATATGTTGCGGTATTTTGATTTTCATTAAAAATTTAAAGCGTCCGGCGGTCAGGCCGAACGCTTTTTTACAAAACTACTTTTAAACAGTTATATAAGCAGCTGGCATTTTTGTGATATACATTCGTGGTAAATAAACTCGGTAAGATTTTCATCTGATATCTCTATAATCACTTTGCACTTTTTTCCGCTTACATCAAAGTCTATTACCTTAGCGCCATACATATCAAAAAGCTGGCTTATCCTTTGATAGCATGGCACCCGTCTGTCAGACTCGGTAATAGGCAACACTGCAACATGAATGTTCTGACACATTCTAATCACCTCCGCCGGCACGTAGCCAGAAAAATCTTTTGTAAATTGGCGTGGTACAAAAAGGGGATTCCGCACCGACGGGTAACTAGTGACGCTGCAGCCTGCTAAAAGCAGTTTGCTGGTATAATAATATATATAAAATATAGAATTACCTTGTTATTCCGGCGCTGTATCTAGTATAGCTTTCCAACAGCGCTCCGCTTGTGCTGTAAATTTTAACGCTTGTTTTGCAGCGGTATTCTTCTCCGATTGTTGCCGAAACAGTTTTCGTAGCGTTTACGTAGCGTGTACGAGTATCTGAAAAAACCTCTCCGGGAACATCCGTCCACGCGCCGTTTTTTATCTGCAGCTGGCAGGTATACTTAACCTCTCCAACCGAACTGGTTCCTCGTATTTCACAGCCGTACCTAATAGAGCTTGAACCGCTGATCTGGCAGATAGAATTATTGGTAGTAGTATAATCGGAGCAGGGCATTATCCCAATGTCCGAAGCCGATACCGAAAATACCGCCAGGACAAATATAAGAACCGCCGCCGAAACTGCCGACATAAGTTTGCTTATTTTTTTCAAATCCTTTTCCTCCCGGAACTTAATTTTTTGAAGAGGCTTATTTAACCCCCTCTATAAGTATTAACACGCGAAAGGGTCAAAAAGTGCAAAGTTTTTTTCAAAAAATTTTATTTTCGTCACTTTGCACAGATTCTGCGAACTTAAATATATCAAATTTGTCGGAATCGCACGAAACAGTATATTTATAATTACCGTCGCTCCAGACGATAACCGTTTCGCCGGATTCATTTCTTGTAGTCGCAACTCCTCTGAATCCGTTTATCTCAACTTCCCTGACGTAAGCGTCTTTTCTGTTTACATTAATAGCGCCCCATAAATCATCCTGAGAGAAAGTAACCATTTCACCCTCATCGTTTTCGAAAACCATATAATTCGCTGATTCGTCTTTGCGCTCTTCAATTAAATCATAGTCTTCGGGAATATACGTTGGACGTTGATAATCCAAAACTATAGGTAAGGTCTGATTACCTATCAGATCTCCTTCCAAGAATTTTACCTCAAGCATTCCGTTAGATACAGGTCTTGTTTTCATTCCGAAGGTAAGATTGGACTCTCTGGGAGCGTCCGCCATTAACGTCATCATTCCGTTTATCGCTATTGCTGCGGCAATAACCGCCATTGCCGCATATCTACCCATTCTTTTAAAAGAAAATCTGTTAGAAGGAGCAATATCATTAGTCTTAAACTCGATTCTGGAAATACGCGTTATTTTAGCGTTGAAATCTTCAGAAAACTGATGATGCAGATCAACAGTATTTCTATACTCTTTAATGTCTTCTGCTATAACGCCCTTACGGACAGCTCTATAGCTTCTGCACTTCATGCTGATTCTCCTTTACAATTAAATTCAAAGGGTCATGCCTTTCAGCAAAAATTTTCTGAATTAACCCTCTCTATAAATATAAACACGCAAAAGTGACAAAAAGTGCAAATTTTTCTTGTTAATTTTTTGTAAATGAAATCCGCCGTATATATTAACGGCGGATAACCCGATAATTTTACATATCAAATGTGTGCAGATTTTCAGTAATACATAACTACGGGAGTTCCCATAGCAACTTCGTCATGTACAAATTTTGCGTATTCAAGCGGCATATTTATACAGCCGTGAGAGCCGTTGTACTTATAGATATCGCCGCCGAAATAATACCTCCACTGGGAATCGTGAAGTCCTATTCCGACAATAGCGACTCTGGTCCAGTAAGCGCAGGTAGTATCCCATTCCTCACCGTCGGCATTGGAATCCTTCATACGGTAATTCGTAGCCTTGCTCCATACCTTATAGACTCCCGGCAACGTGGTTCTTGCCTCCGAAGTGGTCTGACCCGAAACTATATAGCATTCTTTTTTCAGCTTTCCCTTTTCATAATACCAGAACTGCTGATTTGTAAGGTCTATCTCGATATAGGTATCGCCGATATCGTCGTTTTTTGAGCGCGCCGATTCAACTCCGGTAAAAACATAGCCGCCCGTTTCGTAATAGATCGGATCGACGCTTTCAACGCTTTCTCCGTCTTCAAGCATCTCCACCAAAGCGTCGCAGGTTTTCTGCTGATCTATCCACCAGCCGTACTTGGCGTCGCTGCTGGTAGGAACAGTTATATCTCCCTGAATAGTAGCGTGAAACTTTCTCTCGGTATTATAGGTATCGTATTTTTCAGCAAGCTGCTCCACATACTTCATGGCCTTGTCGGCGTCTGCGGTGATATTGCCGTCATCGTCCACCTCGACCATATTCATAAGCTTTTTGCCGGTCAGCGTTTCGGTGGTATAGTCGAAATCATAGGTTATCTTTATATTAAAAACCTTATTCAGCCTTTCACACTCGTCCTCAAGATCCCCGGCGGTTATTTCCGGAGCGATATAGCAGCCCGAATCCTCGGCGTTAAGCGTAAACCGGCTTTTATCTACCTCGCTCAATATGTAGTCCTCAAGCTTCTGATAATCCATTTCATCGCCCTGAACCGCATCCTGAACAACATATCCGTTATCGGTCAGCTCGATTTCGGCATTTTTATTTTCTTCGCTTCCCCAGTCAGCCTCGCTTAAAAGCTTTTTCAGCTTCTCCTTATCGTAAGAAACCGATTCTTCAAAGCTGTACGAAGCTTCATTTATAAGCCCTTTAAACCACAGATTATGATCCGTTTCTGAGTATATTTTTTCAAGCTGCTGCTGAGTATCTACCGAATACCCGAAGCTTTCAAGATCTATCTGAACCGAAGAACCGTTTTGCTTTACAATGCTCAGGACCTTAGGAGCGTCCTCATTTTCAAAAAGCTTTTCCGCTTCGGACAGCGTCTTTCCGCTTACGTCAATGCCGTTTATAAAAGTATTGACCGGAAACTTTCCGTCATATTTCGCACGTCCTATAAAATAAGCCCCTGCACAACCAAACGCAATTACGAGGGCAAGACCTCCAAAAATAAATATAGGAGCGGCGGATTTTTTCTTTTTTCTTTTCTTTTTTCCGCCGGAAACCTTATTGGTACGCGGCTTAGCCGCTGTTTTCGCTGTCATCTTCATTATCCTTTCGCACATATTTTCCGGCTTCCGGCAGATTCTTCCGCCATTTCAGCACAGAAGAACTGCAAACCTGAAGCCATGCGTTATTGTTTTAACATTATATCATAATTGCACCTGTTTTGCAACCGGAAAATCTAAAATTAAAAATAAGGCAATAAGAGCTAATCGGTTCGTTCACACAAAGAAAATCAAGTTAAAATCTTTGGAAACGGATAAATAACGCGTTTTCTCTGACCCACGACATTCCGCTTTATCAGCGCTTCCGGCAATTTTTGCTGTTGTCTGGTCTTTGCGCGGCTGTTTAACGCTATTACTGATCAGCCAGCTAACTCTCAACAGAATTATACAGCTTTTTCCTGCTTGACAGCATGAGCTTGCTGGTGTATAATTAAAGAGTATAAGCTGACGTTTATTATGCTATAAAAAGGACTGCCGCAGCAGCGCGGTCCGGAAAGGCACGAATATACATGAAAAGAATAAAAAAAGCACTTGCCTGCGCCTTTGCGTTTGGGATCTGTCTTTCACTTTACGGCTGTTCCGACTCGGACGGCAGCTCTGAAATTCCTGCCTCAAATGCGGATTCTGCGGCCGACTCGGTGCAGAGCGAAGCCTCCGATTCCCAAAGTTCCTCCGAAGCCGAAAGCTCTCAGCCGGAGGAATCGAATATCGGCGAATATCTTTCCGGGGTTGCCGATATCTACGATCAGGGCCGCTACACATTGCAATGCACCATAACCAGTACCGCTTTCGACGGCGAAGTGAGCCTGACCAGAGTTGTAAGGGACGGAGATGTTTATCAGCTGCAGCAGGAGAGTATGGGAAGCCATGGCGCGCTTACGCTTGACGGCAAATCATACGATTTCGATTACGTCTGCGGAATGTACCGTGAAACCGATGAAGAGCCGGATCTTAACGTGATCGAAGAAGTAATCAGCCTTAACCTTGAAAGGACCAGCATACACGAGGATCCTTCGCAGAGCGATTATGTCGTTGAAGAATACACCTATATCGGCGATACCTACATAACCGTAATGGATTTCTATTTTGACAAGGAAAGCAAGGCACTTGTGAAATACACTACCACCTATACCGTCGAGGGGCAGGACGATATCGTTGAAACCAGAACGATAAACCGTCTTGACAATAATATCGACGAATCTGTGTTCAATACTGATTTTACAACCTCTCTGGTTGATTTCAATTCAATGAGCGAGGATCAGCGGCTCGGCTTCTGTCAGGGTCTGTGCGGAAGCTTCGGTATCTCGACCGACGATATGTATGAAATGAACATAACCACGGACCAGTTCAAGACCATAGATTACGACACGCTGTTCAAGCTTGTATACACCTACGGCAGCGGACATATGTGATTAGGACGGAATAAATAATGAATATATTAAAGCTTCTGAAGCCAAAGGCGGTCATCGATTATATCTACGACGACGCAACCGTAAGACAGGCGATTGAAAAAATGCGCCACCATGGATTTACCGCCATACCTGTAATCAACAGGAAAGGGGAATATATTAAAACGCTTGCGGAAGGCGATTTTCTTTATTTCATGCTGGAAAACAACCTTTCCGATATAAAAGAGCTGGAGCATTACAGTGTAAAGGAAATTACAAAGCGTGTAAAAAACAATCCCGTTTATATTTACTCAACAATAGAGGATCTTATTCTTTTGTCAATGAATCAGAATTTCGTACCTGTTATAGACGACAGAAAGGTATTTATAGGCATAGTGACAAGACGGGATATTCTTCAGTACTGCTACAATACCATTAAATCCGGCGACCCGGAATACAGCATAAAGGAAAAGGAATATCAGCTCTTTGCCGAAAATAAAACGTAAGAGGAGAAATGTTGAAATGCTTAGACTGAAAAAAAATGAAAAAGGCGGCGCCGCTGTGGTTGCGGTTATGATAATAATAATGATAGTCGCTATCGGCTCCGCAATTATGGTAGTTACCGGCAGAGGCTCTATAAGCGAAGCCAAAGCTGTTCCGGCAATTGCAGACGAATCCTCACAGGAGGAATCGCAGCCAGATTCTCAGGTTGATTCCGAACCTGAACCTGAGCCGGAAACGCTTATGACCTACCCTGAACAGGCAGACAGCTATGAAGATATTTCAATCAAGGATCTTACTACAAAATACGGTATTCTTGTTGATGCAGACAGTAATACTATCCTTGCAGGAAAAAATTACGACAAAAAGATTTATCCGGCTTCTCTTACAAAGGTCATGACTCTTATCGTAGCAGTTGAAAATATCGACGATTATGATGCAAAATACAAATTCACCTCCGATGATATCGATCCGCTTATAGAAGAAAACGCTTCCCGGGCAGGCTTTGAGGCAGGAGAAAGCGTTACATATGAGGATCTTCTTTATTCCGCTATTCTGGTAAGCGGCGCAGACGGAACTTCGGGTCTTGCCAACGCTATCGCAGGCTCAGAGGACAAATTTGTAGACATGATGAACGCAAAAGCCGAGGAGCTCGGACTGACCGGAACTCATTTTGAAAACGCCAGCGGACTTCACAACAAGAATCATTACTCGACCTGTCAGGACATCGCAATCATTATGGAATATGCCATGCAGAACGAAGAATGCATGAAAATACTTACCGCCGAGGAATATACAACCACCAAGACAAAGCAGCACGAAGACGGAATAAAGCTTACCAGCATAGTCGCAAGCCGCTTCAACGGGTACTATATTGAGGGCGGCGGAGATCTTCTGGGAGGAAAGACCGGATTTACTGACGAATCGGGCTATTCTCTTGTAAGCATAGCTGAAAGGGATGGAGTAAATTACGTCTGCGTTACCGTCAAGTCCGAAGACGAATGGAAGGCTATCGAGGACAATATTGCAATTTATGAAAAATATCTGCCCTCCGGTGATGAAGACAGCAACGATTCTTCGGCTTCCTCAGACTCGGATTCCTCAGAAGAATAAATAAACTGTCTTTCATATTGTCAAATATATTTTTCAACAATATGTGCGGTCCGAACGGCTTCTGCAAATTGCACCACGCAGAATACAAAAAAGATGTGTCCGAAACCGCAATGATTAAACAGCGTTGCACAATGCGTTTTGTGCAGCGCTGTTTTTATATCAGACTTGTATGGAGCTGTCTTAACAGACCTTTTAAAGATACCATAAGTATCTGCATCAAGACGCTTGCCGTTCATTTTTCATTTTCGTATAATATGCCTGGCTTTTAATGCGGCTAGACAGTTTTAAGCCGGCTATATTCGTGATCAGCATCGGAGAAGATACTAAGATCCGGTTTAACATAAACCAATGTATTCGGTTTTGACTACGGTGGTTAATGACAAATCGAGGGAGCGGTCAAAAACCGTTCCCTCGATTTCAATAAATATAACTTTTTCTCGCGCAATAAGTTATTCGTCAGAAGTTGACTGAACAGCGTCGTAGCCCGTATCGCCCGTTCTGATTTTAACAGCCTTGCGAATGTAATAGCTGAAAATCTTGCCGTCTCCGGGATTTCCGGTATAAGCTGCCTTTTTGATAGTTTCAATAGTCTTTTCCTCCCATTCCTCGGAAGAAACAACTATCTCAAACTTGATTTTCGGAAGCACCTGTACGTCAACCTTCTGTCCTCTTACATATTCGGACATACCTCTCTGAACGCCGCAACCCACGACCTGATAAACGGTGATTCCGTTTACGCCGATTTCCGAAAGCGCGTTCTTAACGTCCTGATACGCTTCTTCTCTTACGATAGCCTCGATTTTAATAAGAGTCGAGGAATTTTCCATATTTGCCATATAATCGCACCCCAATCCTGTTTTTTAATAAGTTATTCAAGTCCGTTGAATGAAGGATAAGCCGATTCTCCGTGCTGAGTAATGTCAAGACCGAGCATTTCATCCTTAGCGTCAACTCTGATACCGCCTGTGACAAGTTTTGTAATGCCATAGCAGATGAGCGTTCCGACAACCGCAATAACTATTGTGATGCCGATACCAGCAGCCTGTGCACCAAACTGCGCCCAATCGCCGAAAATAGCTCCGTCATAGCCGCCGATTGCTTCCTTTGCGAAAATTCCTGTAAGCAGACCGCCCCAGATTCCGCCTGTACCGTGACAGCTGAAAGCGTCCAGAGCGTCGTCAAAGCCAAATTTCTTCTTGCCGTAGGAAATCATGATAAAGCAAACAGGGCTTGTGGTAAGTCCGATTATTACGGCAGCCCATACAGGAACATAGCCAGCGCCGGGAGTAATTCCTACGAGTCCCGCAACCATACCTGTGCAGGCGCCGATAAGAGTAGGCTTTCCGTTCTTGATAACATCGCAGAGCATCCATGAAAGAAGCGCAGCAGCAGCAGAAACCGCAGTAGTCATAAACGCATGAGCAGCCTGACCGTTTGCCGCAAGCGCAGAACCTGCGTTGAAACCGAACCAGCCGAACATAAGCAGTGAAGCTCCAAGCATAACGGTCGGAATATTGTGAATGCGATAAGCCGCATGATCGTAATCCTTGCGCTTTCCGAGAAGGATACAAAGTACAAGAGCCGAAACGCCCGAGCTGATGTGAACAACGTCGCCGCCTGCGAAATCAAGCGCGCCGATTCCCTCAAGTCCGAGGACGCCATTCTGGGCCCATACCATATGAGCCAAAGGATAATAAACAACTATCGACCAGAGAATGATAAAAACAAACAGCGATTTGAATTTCATTCTGCCTGCAACCGCTCCGGTAATCAGAGCAGGCGTGATAACCGCAAACATCATCTGGAAACAGCAGAATACCATATTGGGAATAGCTGCGCCTTCGGTATAACCTTCTTCAAGTGAAACGCCTTCAAGTCCCAGCCAGCTGAAATTTCCGATAATGCCGTTTTCGGTAGGCGCAAATGCAAGAGAATAACCGAACAGTACCCACATAACAATACCTGTACCGATAATGAAGATCGACGTCATCATTGTGTTAACGGTGTTCTTCTTCCGTACAAGACCCCCGTAAAAGCATGCCAGTCCCGGCGTCATTAAAAATACCAACGCCGCACAGATAAGTACAAATCCTATGTCAGCATTCATGTCAAATTCCTCCTAAAAGCTTATAAATTACAGTGATTTGCCGAAAAACGGCAAAATAAAAAGATCCACCATGCTTTCACCGCCCGTGATTGTGCGGTAAGCAATAAGTGAACCTCGCTGTTCATAATGTGAAATTTTCAACACGTTTAATATTTCATCCGGATTTTATAATATCAACATAATATATTATATATGATATAGAAGCTTTTGTCAATCTTAAATCAATAGTTTTTGACTGATTTCAGATATTATTACAATTTGACAATAAATCCTGTAGATTAATTTGTGCAAAATAGTGTAGAATTGTCTGCTGAACACAATTAAATTACGACAATTACTTTTTACCTGTCAATCTATAACATGACAAAAATCCGAAGATTCAATGCTGCATCTTTTATCCGAATACGGATTGTCCGTATTCGGATAAAAGTTATTAGTTTTGTAACAAAAAAGTCACTTGACAAAACATTTAAAGTCGTATATACTATAAAATGTCCGATTTCATATAGTACGATTTAGGACAAAGGGAGAACCAGATGAAAAAATCAAACTCAAACCTTAAAACCTTGGCGTCCTATCGGGAGGCTACAATGGAATTGGATAATGTCTATTCCTTGTTTTCTAAAGCCTGCGGGCTGTCGGAGGCAGAGTATTGGTCTCTGCTTTTGATATATGAGGGAGTGGCTACCCAAAGTCAGATCAGCGATCAGCTTTTTCTCAGCCGTCAGACGCTGAATTCTGCTTTCAAGCAGCTGCGTAAAAAGGGATTGATACGGCTGGAACCTTATGAAGAAAACCAACGCTCCAAACAGGCATTTTTGACCGACTTAGGGAAACCGTTTGTGGAGAAATACGTTGTCCAGATGCATAAGATCGAGGAGAAAGCTTGGGGACAGATGAATGAAGAGGAGCAGTCCATGCTTACTGAGCTGACCCGTAAATTCTGTGGTCTGGTTAGGGAGGAACTGAAAAACTCAAAATTGAATAAAGTTTAGAGTGTGTTTACATAAAGCCGTGTGTCTGACTTTATATAAGCACATTCTGATGTTCATCGGAGTTTTGCGGCCTTAGCCGCAACGACCGGAGAAGATGTCGAGTGCGCTCGGTTATTTGAAAAAGTAACCGGGCGTATTTTTGTGTATGATTAAAGCAGTATCGCACAATGATTGCACGCCCAGCCGCTAGGCGGTCCCTCGGCGATAATTGCCTTATGATCATAAACAAGATTTATTGCGAAAACATTACAGCGCAGCAAATTGCCTGCACAGCTATGTTCTGCATAAAAAGGAGGAACACAATGCAATATACATACAACATTTCTCTGCCGGTCTGGGGGCGTTCGCCTCCGGCGGCAGCAGAAAATCCAAGGATTTGCCATACAATGACAGACTGAACCAAGCGTCTGGCATAGGGCGGTAAGATTCCGAATGCAAAATTATTTCCATATTTTATTCGTAAGAAAGGACTTGACAACCTTATGAAACTCATTTTTCAATTTATCAAGCCGCACTGGAAATTGTGCGTCATTACAGTTTTGCTTTTGATTGTTGATGTGGCGGGGGCTCTGTTTATTCCTACCCTTGCCGCACAGATGCTCAATCAAGGAACCTCCGGCGCGACATTCGAGGCTCTTTTAAGCACCGGTCTGCAGATGGCGGGAGTATCTGTACTGTCCAGCGCCTGCGCCATCCTCGGAGGTTATGCCTGTGCGTCCTTGTCCGCACGGGTGGGCAAGGATATGCGTGTCGCCATCTATAACAAATCTCTGAAGCTTTCCGTTTACGATTTTCATCAGTTCGGAACAGCTTCCGTCACTACCCGTACAGTATCTGATATCACCACTATTCAGTTTGCGCTGACCAGCTTTATCCAGATGGTACTGCCGGTTCCGGTTATTTTTGCTATTGCTTTGGTTCTGTGCTTCAGTTTGGATACAGAGATGGGCTTTATTTTGCTGGCGATGGTTGCGGCGGTTCTGATTCTGGCATTTTTTATAATGCGCAGTGCGGCTCCTCTTTTTAAGAAACTTCAAAAACTGCTGGACAGGATGACTTCAATTCTTTTGGAAAACATCACCGGAGTCAGGGTAGTCAGGGCGTTTAATAACGAAAAACTGGAGGAATCCCGAATGGGAGCGTCCTTTTCAGATTACGCCCAGACCTCTATAAAGGCGAACCGCCGATTTGCAAATCTGGACGGTCTGTCCTTTTTCTGCATCAATTTTTTCGTTGTAGTAGTCTACTGGCTCAGCGGAGGACGTATAAGTGCCGGAAACTTTCAGATCGGAGATATCACCGCTGTAATTGAATACGCTATGATGGTGCTGTTCTTTTTAATGATGGCACAGATGGTTATTCTGACTATGCCCCGTGCACTGGAATGCTGCAGCCGTGTGCAAGCCGTTCTGGAGCATACTCCTGAGATCCGCGATACGGTTTCCGAGGATCCTGAGGAGTTTGATAAGCAAAGCCCCGAAGTGCTTGCTTTCCGAGATGTATCCTTCCGCTTCGCCGACGCAGAAGAGGAAACTCTCAGCAATCTGAATTTTGTGTGCAGACGAGGAGAAACCACTGCGGTCATCGGCGGCACCGGCAGCGGAAAATCCACAATCGCTTCACTTATCATGCGTTTTCATGATGTAACAAAAGGAGCTGTATACCTGAACGGAACGGATATCCGGCAGATGACCCAAAGATATTTAAGGGACCATTTAGCTTACGTGCAGCAAAAGGCGTGGCTGTTTTCCGGAACTATTGCCGACAATCTGCGCTACAGCAGCAGAGATGCCAGTGAAGAGGAGCTTATGCACGCTGCGGATGTGGCGCAGGCGGGGGATTTCATACGCTCTCTGCCTGACGGTCTTAATTCTTTCGTAGCACAGGGCGGCACTAACTTCTCCGGTGGACAGAAGCAAAGACTTTCCATCGCTTGGGCACTAGTGAAAAAACCGGAGCTTTATATTTTTGACGACAGCTTCTCCGCTCTGGACTTTAAAACCGATGCTGCACTGCGAAAGGCGCTGGCAAAGGAAACCAAGGATTCTGCTGTGCTGATTATCGCCCAGAGAGTAAGCACCATACAGCACGCAGATCAGATCATTGTACTGAATGAAGGCCGGATGGCTGGCATCGGCACACATGATGAGCTGCTGGAAAACTGCTCGGTCTATAGGGAAATTTACGAATCGCAAACCAAGGAGGCGCAGGAGAAATGAATCAGACGATAAAAAAGCAAAGCAGCCGAAGCACGGTCGTGCGGCTGTTCAGCCAGCTGAAAGGTCAGCACGTCCGGCTTACGATAGTTGCTGTTTCAATTATCATATACATTGCTCTGAGCATCTATAACCCTATGTACAGCGCAAAGGTTATCGACCATCTGTGGCAGAGCATTCAGGCGGCATGGAAAGAAGGAACTTCGTTTTCCGTTTCGTGGACGAATATGGGTAAAGAACTGACCCAGCTAAGCGTTCAGTACTTTTTGACCTGGATCTTCTACTATCTGCAATCCTATCTGATGGCTAATGTGGCGGAAAGCCTGAACCTTAATCTGAGAAATCAGATTGCCAGGAAACTGAATCGACTGCCGCTTCGTTTCTTCGATCAGAACAAAGCCGGAGAGATTTTAAGCCGCGTTACCAGCGACCTTGATAAAATTGCAGAGGTACTCCAGACGGGTCTGCTGAAATTGCTGGTTGCAATCGGTACAGTGATCGGCTCTCTTGTCGTAATGTTCTATTACAGCGTTTCTCTGACCTGCATTTTTCTTGTGTTCATGCTTGCCAGTATGTGGATCACACAAATCGTCGCTAAGAAAAACCTTCGCTGTGCCATTGAACGTCAGGAAACCATCGGCGAGCTGACCGGTATTGTCGAGGAGTATTATAACGGACGAAACGTTATCAAGGCATATAATCACGAAGCTGAAAGCCAGGAACAGGTAGCCGCCGCTGCGGAGAAGAACCGCGTCGCCAACCAGAAAGCTGACTTTTTGACCAACTGCGTCAATCCGCTGATTCGTCTGCTGACCCGTCTTGCACACGTAGTCATCGCCATTATAGCAGGCCGGGCAATGCTGAACGGAACGATGACGGTAGGCGTTGTGCAGGCTTTCTTCCAGTATATCAACCAGACGGCGGAGCCGCTTACCGAGGCGTCTTTTATGATCAACTCTCTTCAGTCGGCGCTGGCGTCTGCAAAACGTACCTTTGAGCTGCTGGACGATGAAGAGGAAATCCCTGATCCCGTCCATCCGGCAGTACTGGAACGGGCAGAAGGACGTATTGCTTTTGAACATGTAAGCTTTGGATACAACCCGGATAAAATACTGATGAAGGACATCAGCTTTGAAGCAAAGCCGGGGCAGAAGATCGCCGTAGTAGGCAGCACCGGCGCAGGAAAAACCACACTGGTCAACCTGCTGATGAGGTTCTATGAGGTAAACAGTGGTAAAATTACAGTAGACGGCGTGAACGCCGCCGAGATGACCCGCAGCGGTCTGCGAAAAAACTTCGGTATGGTTTTACAGGATACCTGGCTGTTCGGCGGTACGGTAGCCGAAAATATCGCCTACAGCAAGCCCGACGCCACCCGTGAAGAAATTATTGCAGCGGCCAAAGCCGCTAAGGTGGACTACTTCATCCGTACAATGCCCAAAGGCTACGACACCATACTGGACAATGAAGCTTCCAACCTGTCCGCAGGTCAGCGGCAGCTTCTGACCATAGCGCGTGTATTTTTATGCAACCCGCCGATCATTATTCTGGACGAGGCGACTTCCAGCGTAGACACTCGCACAGAAGCGGAGATCGGCAAGGCTATGAAAAAGCTGATGAACGGAAGAACCAGCTTCGTGATCGCGCACCGGCTTTCCACCATACGGGACGCAGACACGATCCTGTTTATGGAGCAGGGCAATATCATAGAACAGGGCAATCACAAGGAGCTGCTGAAAAAGAACGGCGCATATGCGTCTCTTTATTACAGCCAGTTTGAATAAAAAGAACAGGCTCCTGCAAAGCAGATCAAAAATAATAAAACAGGCTGCTGAAGCGTCAAAAACGGCGTTTCGGCAGCCTGTTTTTAATATGGTATCTTCCCTTCATTCAACAAGCAAACATGGCAATTTGCTTCATTGGCAAGAAGAATATTACATTTGTTTCAGTATCGCTTTTATATCTCCGTCAATGCAAATAGACTGCCGCCGTATTTCCGGCGGGCAGTATGCTTCTCCGAAATTTACGCAGGCATAAACCGCATTTGCATTCCTTGCAGTCATCTGCCAGAAAGGATACTTTATAATAACCGGAGTGTTGAACCCTACTCCTAGTTCGAGAAACAGAATATTCATTCCCTGGTGACGCCGGATAAAATCGTTGTATCTATCGTTCGCCTTGTACCAGCCCTCGTCCTGTACGAATTTATCGTCCGCTCGCAGATTCATGGTCATGGGTCTGCCGCATTCCGGACATTTCGGAATAAGCTCCGCAGGTACACGCATATTTGCCTGCTCCGCGTACATTCTGCGTATAATGTCCTCGTTGTCGTAAGTTTTATTATGACACGGCTCTGAGCATTGGAAAAGTCCGTAATCTCCCTGGGTATAAAAAAGTCTGCGCTTGTCAAAGCCCGCCTTCTGAAACTGATGGTCAACATTTGTTGTCAGCACAAAATAGTCTTTATTCTTTACAAGCTCCAAAAGATTTTTATACGTTCCGTTATCAACGTCCGAATATCTGTTGATATAAATGTATCTTGACCAGTACGCCCAATGCTCCTCCGGCGTTTCAAAAGGATAAAATCCGCCTGCATACATGTCTCTGAAACCATACTTTTTTATAAAATCCGGAAAATGTTTTTCAAAACGCTCTCCGTTGTATGTGAATCCCGCCGCTGTGGAAAGTCCCGCTCCTGCTCCAATAACAATTACGTCGGCAGTTCCAAGTTCTTCTTTCAAACGCCTTATCTCAGCGGAGCAGGCTTTTGTAGATCTCATAGTCTTTTTCTGTAAAAACATTGAATATCACCTCGATATCGTGATTTTTGCGAAATTGTTTCACCGTTTTCACTGCGATCTGTGCCGCTTCTTTATGGGGAAATCCGAACACTCCTGTTGAAATACAACAGAAAGCTATACTTTCAATACCGTTATTCACAGCTGTTTCAAGGCAGGAACTGTAACAGCTTTCAAGCAAGCTGCAATGCTTATTTGTTAGCCGCCCATTCACTATCGGACCTACCGTGTGAATGACATAATCGCACGGAAGATTGTAAGCGCCGGTGATTTTCGCCTGACCGGGAGCTTCTTCACGGCCTTGCTTTTGCATAATTTCGTGACATTCCAGCCGCAGTCTTACTCCCGCGAAAGTGTGAACGGCATTGTCGATACAGTTATGGCACGGCTGCCAGCAGCCCGTCATTCCGGAATTTGCAGCGTTGACTATCGCTCTGCATTTCAGCGTGGTTATATCTCCTTTCCACAAATAAATACCGTTTTCGATAGGCTCCAGATCCGAAATATCGGTAATGCCTTTGCTATCGATCAGCTCTTTGAGAAACTCATCCTCGGCTTTGAGAAAGTCATTATCCGCCTTGACCGCAGGACGGATATTCACAAGAGTCCGGTAAAGCATGAACCGCTCCTCCTCGCTGTGGGGAATTCTGACATGTCCGAGGTCAGAACGCTCTGAGAGAAGATAATTTATCAGATATAACAGCTTTTCATTCGACATGGTACCACCTCTTTATCTATATCTATAAGCAACACACTGCAATGACCGCCTATCGGCTTTGCACATAATCTGCATGAATATTTTCCGTAATGCAGTACAGAAAAATCTGTCTGCGCATCCTGCGTACAATGATCGTGATGTACTGCCTATAAAAAACTCAGCTGATTTTCTATCCAGCTTTCCTGTTTTGCAAAATGTATCTCTTCGTCCGTGCACGGTTGTCCCAGCAGAAACGGGGAATTCGGATCATGCGCTTTCAGATTTCTCATTACGTTTTCCCTATTGGAATTGGCATAGCAATACCGGCACAAATGACCGCAGGTATCATATGCTCCTATATCCGTTCCGAGAACGCAGGAGCACTCCGCCCGCGGCGACCTTTTCTTCGGAATGTTCAGCCGACGGCCAATAGCTTTTTCAAAAGTTTCTTTTGTCATGCAGCCCGAACAATCCACCCCGTATTTCGCCAGATCCGTACCCTCTGCGCAGGCTTTGACGGTAATTCCGTAACGTCTGCCGATCTCAGCAAAGGCTTTGCCTATCTCAATTCGTTGGTATGGAGTAACACTGCGCACCTGAGGGAAATTCCTCTTTACCTTTTCATACAGATCGATAAAACTGATAACACATACTCTCGTATATCCCGACAGTTTCTTTGCCATTTGCTCAAATACGGATATATGCCGTTCAAGTGTATATTCACAGTCAATGAAAATAGGGTCATACCGCCAGCCTACGCTGTCAATGCCTGCTGTTTGCGAAAGTCTGATAAAGTCCTCCATGACCTTTTCTTTATCAGGAACATTCGGCTCGATTTCTCTGCCATAAGGAGTGATCGTTACAAACCAATACTGACCGAACGCATTAAGAGTCTCCATATACGGCATTATAGGCGCAGGATTCTTCGTGCAGAACGCAATGCAATCTACCACACCGGGATCGAGCTCAAAGCGTGTTATCCAGTCGGGACGGTAAGGATTTTTTACAAGAACATATCCCGCTTTTATTCTGTTTATAAACCACTCTGCGTAAAATGCAGGTATATCGGTCCTCATGCCCGTATTGATTATCATTTGATCACGGCCTTTCTTTAATTGTATTATATCAATATATTAAGTCATTTGCAATAACACTTTCCGGCGCTGTTACATTCGATTGGACGGACATTTATCAGATAACTTCCCTTGATTTGCGATACAGAATAATCATTCCGCAAAGAACCGCTTGCAAACGGGGACTGTCAATTTGACAGCCCCCGAATTTTTGCCGGTTTACTCCGAAACTACACTTATTCTTTTTTGAATATTATTTCCTCTTACAATCTCGTCCACCATTGCAATAGCGTAGTCCGCATAGCTTATAACGCTTTCACCCTTTGAGTTCAGCACAAGCTCCTCTCCTCCGAGAATGTATTTTCCGGTTCTCTCTCCCTCTGCCTGAAAATCTCCGGCAGGACTGATATATGTCCATTTCACATCGTTTCTTCTGCGAAGCTCACCCAGAGCCTTTGCCATTGCGGAAGCGAGCGGCTTGAACATTTCAGGAAAATCTTCTCCGTCTGCCACAGTAACTGTATGTTCGGGGTTTACATAAAGACTTCCCGCACCGCCTACTACAAGCAAACGAGTTTTTGTTCCGGTGAGAATATCGCAAAGATGTTTTAAAGTTGTACTGTGCTGAGGAAGAGCGTCGGGGGTCCATGCGCCGAATGCGTCGACTACCGCGTCAAAGCCCTTTAAATCTTCTGTAGTAAGGTCAAACAAATCTTTTGAAATCACACTCTTAGCAGCGGACTTATTTTCGCCTCTTACTACTGCTGTCACATCAAGACCTCTGTTTACAGCTTCTTTCACAATGAGTTGTCCTGCTTTTCCGTTTGCACAAATTACTGCAATTTTCATAATAACGTTCCTCCTGATAATAGATATTTAGCTGTGTTTTTGTTATGCGAAGAAAAATCCCGCCGTCATGTCAAGATAATTTCCGCCGCTGTAATCGGGATACTGCTTCTGCACCTCAGCCTTGAAATCCTCTGAATTTTCGCAATTTGCTGCAATCGCCTTCAGATTTTCAAGATAGTCTATCTTTGTCTGAGCATCCTTAAGATCCTCGGGAGTATAGTGAGAGGTAAGAATCAGATCATATCCATTTGCAATATACTCCTTAAGCTGAGCAATGATAGCGTCTGCGTGACCTGCTCCTGCAACGATGGAGTGACAGTCATGACCGAGCATATGGGTATACACTGCATTGATCTCCGGTATCTCAATGTCAAATGCCTCTCCGGTCTGTTTAATGATAAAGTCAACGCCGCCGATCGTGACCTTTCCCTCACCAATGATATTTGTTATTTTGTGAACGGAGTTATCGAAAATTTCGCCGAACGCCGCTGTGAAGTTATCGATAAGAGCTTTTCCTCCTCCGTTTGCAGAGTATTCCTCGGCGTTTTCAGTAGCGTATTTCGGAACGTCAGGCATGAATGAAGCTCCTGCGCCGTGATAGGCAACGAGCATTCCTTCTACCTCAAGATCTTTCAGATAATCCGTAAGCTCCTTGTTATTATCAAAGAAACACGGCGATTCGATGACAACGGCTTTACCGCCTTTTTCAACAACGAAAACCTCGTCGTCTATAAAATCGTTTGTCTTGTAAGCATGAAGCTTAACGCTGCCGAAATCGTAAACGTTCATTTCTCCCTTTGCCAGCTTAATTGCTGTAAATGTGTTCTTGTTCATAATGCATTCCTCCTGAAAATTATATGGTTCAGTTGCTTTTTTCGGGAGATTCCAGCGCTGTATCTCTTTCCTTGATTACATGATAGCACACCGGTCAAAGGTTGTAAAGTAGGCACTTTTTTGTGGCATAGTTTCTGCGAAGTAACTATTGTGTAATTACGCACGGTTTTATGCAAAGGTAAAATGTAAACAATTTATGAACCAGAAAATTGTACAAAATTCATGTAAAAGCATAAAAAACTTCCCATCATAAAATCCGATACACAATAGATCCTATGAAAGGAAGAGTTTTAAAAATGCGGTTGTCAAATTATACGAAAGCGGTCAGAACAACCAAAAGAGTGATTTATAGAATGTAAAAAACGACGTTCAGACGACGGCAGGCGGCTAAGCCTCTCTCACCGTCCACTTTTCCGTCCGGCGGGTGACAATTTTGCTGATAGCCTCGTAAACAAGTCTTACCGCAAGATTGATTCCCATTATAACCATACACAGCGCCGCTGCCTCCGCGTCGTTTCCTGCGCCTTTTACGTTAAGCACTACTACGCTGGCAAGCTTAGTCAGCGGAGTGTACAGGAATATTACCGCCGATACCGTAATCATTGAATTCATAAAGAAATATGTAAGCATTTCAAGTATCGCGCCTACCGACATCGGCACGGTTATCCTGAAAAAGGTTTTATAAAAAGGCACTTTCATGGAATCGGAAACCGTTTCAAATTCCCTGTCAAGACGTTTAAGCGCAGTAGAAGCCGTTACAAACGGCACTGAAAAATAGTGAGTTATATTAACAATAACAAGTATCGCCGTTGTTCCGTAGAGAAAATTAAAGCTGTTTTCAAATGCAAGATTTGTTCCCGGAATAGGAAACACCAGCGGATTGAAAAAAAGAATATAAGCAAGACCGATAACAGTTCCGGGAATCGCGTTGGGAGAAATCGCAAAGAAATATATGATTCGTCTGAGCTTAGGGCAGATTCCCAGCTTTTCAACTACATAAGCCGTAACAAAGGCAAAAGCCGTTCCTATAAGTGCGGTAAGGACCGAAACCTTTACCGACTGCACAATAGATTTTATTCCGGATCCGGCTGCGATTTTTGAAAAATCATAATGCTCCAGGGTAAGGGTTTTGTTGTACGGCCAGAAAGTAACGACTGAACCGTAGAAAGAAACCGCAAAGAAACCTATAAGAAATATTACTATTACAAAGCAGTACACAGAGAACGCAAAATCTGACGGCTTGTGCTTTTTTATCTGATAGGGCACGGATTTTGATGAGATCGCTCCCGACTGCTTACTGCCGGTGATGCGGTCCACTGTAAAGGATACGATAGTAGGAATCATCATTACAATTCCTACCACGGCTCCCATATTGAAATTCTGCTGACCTATTACCTGCTTGTAGATATCCGTTGCAAGCACGTTATAGTTTCCTCCCACAACGCTGGGAGCGCCGAAGTCAGTAAAGCTGTACGTAAAGCATACAAAAATTGAATTTATAAGACCGTATTTTATTCCCGGTATCGTAATTGTGAAAAGCTTTCTCAACGGGCTGGTCCCCATTACCTCAGCCGCCTCGTAAAGACGGTTGTCAGCCGCCGAAAAAGCAACCGTTAAAATCATAAGCGCAACCGGAAAACAGTAAATGGATTCGGAAATTATAATTCCCAGCCTGCCGTACAGCGGCAGCTTAAGTCCCGCCTGAGTAAGCAGACCCTTGTTTCCCATTATATAAACCAAAGAAATACCCAGCAGCATGGTTGGCGCAAACATAGGAAGCATAGCCAGGAATTTAAGCGGCTTTTTGAAGGGTACTGCTTTTCTTGTCAGCGCATAAGCGAAAATCAATGCGCAGGATACTGAAATCACCGTTGAAACGACCGAGATGTACAGAGTGTTGGTAAGGGATTGAAGCATATTGGGGGATGTAAGATAATCTTTAAACTGCTCAAAGCCCACATACGCTCCCGTTTTATCCTGAAACGCCTTGATGAACAGTATTATTACAGGACCAAGCAGAAATACTGCAAAAGCGAATATAATACAGAATATAAGCACAAGCTTTACCGCGTCCTGACCTGTACAGGATCTAAGTTTTGCTATTTTATTTCGCATATTAAATCCTCCAGTCAGCCTGCAAAATTAAGAATCTGATCCTCGGGAAGGTTAACATAAACCTTTGCTCCCTTATCAATACCCATGGCTTTGACAGAACTGTAGGGCATATCCGCAATAAGCTCTTCTCCGTGGAAAATGTTTGTAAGCTTGCAGCTTATGCGGCAGAAATTGCCTCTGAATTCAAGTCCGGTAACAACGGCGGCATGGCCCTTTTCGCTGTAGGTCGTTTCAATCCTAATATTTTCGGGCCTTATTGCGCAGATGTTTTTATTTCCGTCAAAATCCTCGAAAAAGTTTATTGCGCCGATAAAATCCGCCACAAATCTGCTGTTTGGTTTTTCATATATTTCCTGAGGAGTACCCGACTGCATAACAAGCGCCTTGTTCATTACAATGATTCTGTCCGCCATGGTCAGAGCCTCATCCTGATCGTGAGTAACCATGATGGTCGTAAGGTTCAGCTCGCGCTGAATACGGCATATCTCCTTTCTCAGCTTGATGCGTACCTTGGCGTCAAGAGCCGATAGCGGCTCGTCAAGCAGCAGAAAGCTGGGGTTGGTGGCAAGCGCTCTCGCAAGGGCTACCCGCTGCTGTTCACCGCCTGAAAGCTGAGCGGGATATCTGGCGGTCTTATCGGAAAGTCCCACCATTTCAAAATATCTGTGGCATGTTGAAATAATCTGTTCTTTCGACATTTTTCTGTTCTTAAGACCGTAGGCCACATTGTCAAAAGCCGTAAGATTGGGGAAAAGTGCATATGACTGAAACATAATTCCGAAATTACGCTTTGCGGGGGACATAAAGGTTGCGTCCTTGCCGTTAAGGAATATTTTCCCCGAGGTCGGCTTGTCAAGCCCTGCGATAAGTCTCAGGAGAGTTGATTTTCCGCAGCCCGAGGGACCAAGCAGGCAAACGAATTCCCCTTTGTTTATCTGAATATTAATATCGTTGAGCACGGTGTTTTTTCCGTATTTTTTAAATACTGATCTTACCTCAATAGCAGAATCCATAAAATAAAATCTCCTTATCCAAAGCATAAACATTTCCCTCTGCGGCATAAACCTTTTTGGAAAAGAATATCCGCAGGGGAAATGTTCA